>OGZY01000003.1_pt1 | contig 219519 bp, 195 predicted proteins | sample 1576911 | NCBI WGS metagenome assembly OGZY01 (sample SAMEA3541488, study PRJEB24748) | human gut metagenome | biome: human gut; feature: human-associated habitat; material: faeces | place: China | collected 2012 | reverse complement strand
ATAGCGCGTTTATGCGCCGCCAATCATATGACCTTACATCTGATCAAACCCCTTGGCTTTTCTATTGATGACAAGCATGTAAAACGTGCTGGCCTTGATTACTGGCACTTGGTAGATGTACAGGTACATGAAAATATTCAAGAATTATATGAGAAATATCCTGATCGTAGATATTTCTATGCTACTACCAAAGCGAAGCATACTCATTCCGAGGTGAAATATGAAATTGGTGATATGCTCGTCTTTGGACCTGAAACAAGAGGGTTGCCTGAAAGTTTATTAAATGGTAAAGAGGATACATGCATTCGTATACCCATGGTAGATGAAGCACGTTCTTTGAACTTATCTAATGCGGTGGCAATCATAGCTTATGAAGGTATGCGTCAACTTGATTATCCAGATCTTAAGGCTGAAGGCAATTGGATTCAATCAAAATAAATAGACTTTTATAATTAAGGAATATATTATACGTATGTGTTAGGAGACCTACCAAATCTATATGACCGGTAGCGATTTTAACGGTGTTGTTTGGAGGAGGATATTATGAATTACGATAAAGCTCATGATTTAGCTCACGCAATGCGTGAATCCGAAGAGTACAAAGAATTAATGGCTGCTCAGGAAGCAGTGAAGGCAGATGCAGTAGCAACGGGTTTGGTTCGCACATTTATGGCACAACAAATGCAATGGGAATATGCTAAGTTGTCCGGTGCTCCAGAAGCAGATGAGTTGCAGAAGAAACAAGAGGAATTGATGCCTCAAATTCAAGAAAATGCTGCAGCGACTGCTTATTTGCAAGCGCAAATGCGTTGGAGCCAGATTTCTAATGATATTTACAAAATCATTAGCGAACCAATCACTGAGGGGATGAAAGTGTTAGATCATGGCGAACAACAACCACAACATTAAGGTATTACAAACAGCTTTATTAGAAAAATTACCAAGTACACGTGTACGAGAGCAGGAGCTTCTTTGTCATCATACGACATTCAAAATTGGAGGACCTGCGGATTTATTTATTGAGCCTACTACGATGGCAGAACTTAGTTTTACACTTCGTACCATTCACGAATTAGATGTGCCTGTAACTATTATTGGTTGTGGCTCTAATATTTTGGTGAAAGACGGAGGAATTCGTGGTGCTGTCGTATCAGTTCGACATATGACCCAAATCATGGATTGTAACGAAAACACATTGTGCATTGGTTCTGGGTATATGTTAAAAGATGCTTCTGAATTTGCTTGGGAGAATAGTTTATCTGGTCTTGAATTTGCCATTGGTATTCCAGGCACACTTGGTGGTGCCGTATTTATGAATGCAGGTGCTTATGACGGTGAAATGAGCCACGTAGTTACTGCAGTAAGAGCCGTAGATTTCCAAGGTAATATCAAAGAATATGATGCATCTCACTTGGACTTTGCTTATCGTCATAGTGTATTCCACGATAATCATGAAGTTATTGGGGAAGTCATTATGACACTCAAACCAGGTGATAAGGATACAATTAAGGCTCGCATGGATGAGTTGACCGAAAAGCGTGAATCTAAACAGCCTTTAGAGTATGCTAGTGCAGGTTCAACCTTTAAACGCCCACCAGGGTACTTTGCAGGTACATTGATTGAACAAACAGGCCTAAAAGGGTTGTCTGTAGGTGATGCACAAGTATCCCACAAACATGCAGGCTTTGTCATCAATACAGGTAGTGCTACTGCAAAGGACGTACTTGATTTAATTGCAGAAGTACAGCGTCGTGTGTACGATAGACATGGCGTACACCTTGAGCCCGAAGTACGTATGATTGGTGAAGAGTGATAAAGTAGAATATATATAATAGCATATTTAGATTATTTGTTAGCATCAAGGCTGTAATAGAGCACAGAATATGTGGTCTATTGCAGCCTTTTAATACTTTGAAAAACTTTGAAGATATGTAAATTTCTAATAGTTGTTTAATTAATTCATAATAATTGATCACAAAAGTTTTGTCCCAAAATATTGCATTTTGTCCCAGTTATGGTAAACTAAAGGAAAAATGGAGGACGAGTATATGAAAAAACAAAACATTATAAATTTAATAAGATATCATGTTGAACGAAATGAATCTGCATTTAGAAATGAAGCATTATTAATTGCACATTATTTTGATTCTATTAATGACTATCAATTATCAGAGTATATTATGGGATTGTTGTCAGAGGCGAATATGTTCTCCCCACAAGCAGCAACATTCGAAGGCACTTATTTGCATTCTGTCGATATAAGTTCTGCAGAAGCTTTATATTTACCCAATAGTATAATGGATGACATTAAGGGGATTATTAATGCTATTAATCAGAATATAGGGATTAGTAAATTTTTATTTGAAGGTGCGCCTGGAAGTGGTAAGACTGAAGCAGCAAAAATTATCACAAAATTATTAAAGCGTACATTATTGGTAGTTGATTTTGGTAATTTAATTGATAGTAAGTTAGGTCAAACTAATAAAAATATAATAGACTTATTTAATGAAATAAGCCTCGTACCAGATCTTAAACAATATATAATCTTATTTGATGAAATTGATGCAATTGCATTAGATCGTATTAATGATAATGATGTACGAGAGATGGGGCGTGCTACATCTACTATGTTAAGGGAGTTAGATCGTCTTACAGAATTAAATAAGGATATTGTCATAATTAGTACTACTAATTTATATAGAAATTTTGATAAAGCCTTGATTCGAAGATTTGATTCCGTCATTAATTTTGATCGTTATAATAGAGATGATTTAATAGAAATCAGTGAGCATTATTTTAATCAATATAGTAAACAATTTAAAAGTATATCGAAAGATTTAAGATTGTTTAAGAAAATATTGCGTACAGCAAAGTATTTACCATATCCTGGGGAATTAAAAAATATTATTAAGATTTCTTTAGCCTTTAGTGCACCTAAAACTGAATATGATTATTTGAAAAGGTTATATAACTATGTTATTGGTGATTTAGAGCAAAAGGATGTAGGCCTTTTGCATAAAGAAGGGTTTACTATTAGGGAAATTGAGAAGTTAAAAGGTGAATCAAAGAGTTCTGTCTCTAGAAAGTTAACTAAATTGTCAGATTAATGATTAAGGGGAGCAATCATGAATAATATATTGGAATTAAAGGGTAAACGGTTTATTCAAGCTTCACGACAAGGTGGCGGGGGTGGAGCCTCTATGAATGGTCATGTTATAGTTACATCTGACCACATCAAAATACTGATAGAGCAGTTAGAATCCATAAGGGATTTTTGGCATAAAGAAAAACGACCTTTTAAAGGACTTCTTATTAGTGTTCATTATAATAAAATAGTAGCGAAAAGCAATCGTATTGCTGGATTATTCAAAGGAAAGGATTCTAATTATAGTGTGGTAGGTGCTAAATTTAATGCTGCTAAAAATAAACATATTATTACATACTGCCTTGACAGTAGTGATATTGATAAGAGCATAGATTTGTTAGTGAATACTAGACTATTGCTAGATAAGTATTTTGCTGGAAATATTAATAAGACTATACATGAAAACAAAGAAGGTAAAAAAGATAATTTCCCACCAAGTATGTTTAAACATAGCTTAATTTCTAAGTCTACATTTAGACAGGTTATTGCAGATTTATCTTATATTGATTTTTTTTCTGTAGAAATGACTAAAGCGGTAACTGATAATAGTATTATCACTTTATATGATGTCGGTATGAACTTACAAGATGTTCTTAGAGATATTGGAATCAATGTTTTGGGTTCACGTATATTGGATTCGAGAAGTGTATATTTAGATAGTAATCAGTTAACTATTTTATTAGATAAAATGCCTTATTTGGTTGCAATGGCAACTACTGATTTATCCACTTTTGTTATAGAGCGTTATAACGAATGTTCTGATACTGCTTTGGTCACAATTCCTAAGCCAACTATAGAACCGATTATAGGTGTTATTGATACACTTTTTGACAAGAATGTATATTTCTCCGATTGGGTAGAATATCATGATGAAGTTGCACCTGCAATCACTAGATCACCTAACGATTATAATCATGGTACAGCTGTAAGTTCTATTATTGTAGATGGACCACGATTGAATCCTTGGCTAGAAGATAACTGTGGTCGTTTTAGAGTTCGCCATTTTGGAGTGGCTGTAGGGGCTTCGTTTTCTTCGTTTTCTATAATTAAGCAAATCCAATCTATTGTTCAAAGAAATTTAGATATCAAAGTATGGAATATTTCACTAGGTAGTCATCAGGAAATCAATGATAACTATATTTCTACAGAAGCAGCATTGCTTGATCAAATTCAGTATGAAAATGATGTTATATTTATCATTGCAGGAACTAATAAATCAAATGATACTATATCTAAAATAGGATCTCCTGCTGATTCAATAAATAGTATTGTTGTTAATTCTGTAACTCGCAGTGGGAAAGTACCAGCATATGGACGAAAAGGGTTGGCATTATCTTTTTTCTCAAAACCAGATGTGAGTTATTATGGTGGAAGTAGTGAAGAATATATTAATGTTTGCGAACCTTTAGGTCAATCTCCTGTGGCAGGAACTTCTTATGCAGCACCATGGATAGCACGAAAAATGGCATATCTTATACATATATTAGGTTTAAATCGTGAGGTTGCAAAGGCACTTCTCATTGACTCTGCAAGAGGTTGGAATTCAACACCTACAGTTGATGAACTTTCCGTTTATGGACATGGGATTGTGCCAATTGATATAAATGAAATTATTAATACTCCTGATGATGAAATACGATTTCTTGTCTCTGATATAAGTGAAAAATGGAATACTTATAATTATAACTTTCCAGTACCTATTAAAAATGATGCGTATCCGTATATTGCCAGAGCAACGATGTGTTATTTCCCAATGTGTAATAAATCTCAAGGAGTCGATTATACAAATACGGAATTAAATATACATTTTGGCCGTATAGATAAGAGTGGAAAGGTCAGAGATATTAAAGGGGATACACAATATAAGGAAGCTAATGATGGCGCATTGCATTATATATTGGAGGAAGAGGCTCGAAAGCAATTTCGTAAATGGGATAATGTAAAGTATATTGCTGAAAGTGCAACTAAGCGTTTTGTAGCTAAACCTACTTTCGGTAAATCACAATGGGGCATGGAAGTAAAAACAAACAACCGATTAAATCCTGAAGATGGAAAGGGAATTAGATTTGGCGTTGTAGTTACATTAAAAGAAATTAATAAGGTTAACCGTATTGATGAGTTTATAAAAAACTGTCATCTTAGTGGATGGCTAGTTAATGTTATAGATGTAACTGCTAGGATTGATATACAACAAAAACTAAATGAAGAAATTATTTTATAGTTTAATAGATTCTAATATCAATTATTAAAAAATGATTTTTGTATATTAAATGGGTGTTTGATATATTTAATATAGAGACTGATATCTGACCCTATAGTCTTTTGACTTTTTTCTATAGACTGCGTTATAATTAACTGTTGCCAATTTTGGGGAATATACCTGCGTAGCCTATTTTATCGAGGCTATGTGATATAGAATATACTGAAAGAATTAAAGGGAGGATCTTATGATTCGCGAAAATCTTCGTAATGTAGCGATTATCGCCCACGTTGACCATGGTAAAACTACTTTGGTGGACGCGTTATTAAAACAAAGCCATGTGTTCCGTGAAAATGAAAAGGTAGCAGAACGCGTAATGGACTCCAATGACTTGGAACGTGAACGCGGTATTACTATTTTGTCTAAAAACACTGCTGTAATGCATGATGGTATTAAAATCAACATCGTTGATACTCCAGGCCATGCTGACTTCGGCGGCGAAGTAGAACGCGTACTTAACATGGTTGACGGCGTATTGCTTCTCGTAGATGCTTACGAAGGTCCAATGCCTCAAACTAAATACGTTTTGCGTAAAGCATTAGAACAAAAATTGAAACCAATCGTAGTAATCAATAAAATCGACCGTCCTGACCAACGTGTTAAAGAGGTTGAAGATGAAGTTCTTGAATTGTTCATGGAGCTTGAAGCTGATGATGATCAACTTGACTTCCCTGTAGTATACGCATCTGCTCGTTCTGGTGTGTCCAAAACTAATTGGGATGATGAAGCTGTAAACATGGAGCCGTTATTCAAAACATTGATTGATGAAATTCCTGCACCACAAGGTGATATGGAAGGTCCTCTTCAATTTATGGTAACTACACTTGATTACGATAACTTCATCGGTAAAATCGCCGTAGGTCGTATCGTTCGCGGTAAAATGAAAACCAACCAACAAGTGGCTATTATGAATGGTGAAAGTACTCGTAAAGCGAAAATCGGTCGTGTGTACACATACAATGGCTTGAACCGTGTTGAAACTGATGAAGCTGAAATGGGTGATATCATTGCATTTGCTGGTATTGACGATATCAACATCGGCGAAACAGTAGCAGATGCTGAAAATCCTGAAGCATTACCATCCATCTCCATCGACGAACCAACATTGTCCATGGTATTCTCCGTAAATAACTCTCCATTCGCAGGCCGCGAAGGTGAATTTGTTACATCCCGTCACTTGCGTGATCGTTTGTTCCGCGAAGTAGAAACTAACGTTTCTATGAAAGTTGAAGAAACTGATTCTGCAGATGCGTTCAAAGTATCTGGTCGTGGCGAATTGCATTTGGCTGTATTGATTGAAACTATGCGTCGTGAAGGCTACGAATTACAAGTTGGTAAACCTCGCGTAATCTTCAAAACTATTAACGACCAATTGTGTGAACCACTTGAAGCATTGACTATCGACGTGCCTCAAGAATTTATGGGGACTGTAATGGAAAACCTTGGTCAACGTAAAGCTGAATTGACTAACATGGTTGAATTGGCCGGTTACCTTCGCATGGAATTCGTAGTTCCGGCTCGTGGTTTGATTGGTTTCCGCGCACAATTCTTAACAGCTACAAAAGGTAATGGTATCATGAACCATGTATTCCATGGCTATGCACCATACAAAGGTGAAATTCCTTCCCGTACACGCGGTGCTTTGGTAGCATTCGAAAATGGCGAAACTACTCCATATGGTTTGAACTCTGTTCAAGACCGTGGTACATTGTTCGTTGGCCCTAACCAAGACGTGTATGCAGGCCAAGTTATCGGTGAAAATACACGTGAACTTGATATGGATGTTAACCCATGTAAGAAAAAACATGTTACCAACATGCGTTCTAGCTCCTCTGATGAAGCGGTACGCTTGACTCCACCTCGTATCTTCTCCTTGGAACAAGCTCTTGAGTGGATTAACGATGACGAACTTGTTGAAGTAACACCTGAAAGCATTCGTATGCGTAAAACAATCCTTGATCGCAACGCACGTGCGAAAGCAGCAAAGAATAAAAAATAATATATCATGCATATATATAGGCGCTCCTTAGGGAGCGCCTTTTTTATCTAATCTATAAGTATTTATCTAACATATTCCTGTGAATTATATTTCCATGAAAATAGATGATAATTTTATCATTTATGATTAATGGGTATAAAAATGCGTTAATATACTAAATACGCATAATAACTTGCTAATAGGGGTATTGGTATATACGAAATATTTGTAACGCTGTATAATAATATCAAGTTTGTTGAAATAAGTTATTGATTATGGAGGTTCTTATGAATAAGAAAATCTTAGCTTCTTTATTTGCAGTAGGTTTGGCTGCAGGTTGTGTGTGCTCTTCTGTTGATGCGCATGGCGTATTCTTTGCTAACCGCTTAGATGAAAAAGCGCTAGTACTTGGCGAAGGCCCTGTTGATGATGCGTATAGCCCAGAAATGGTAAAAAGTATCATTGGTTTAGATAACAATGGCATGGTAATTCCTGTACAAGTTATTAAACATGAAAAAAATGTAGTAGTTGTACCAAATGATAAATTGGGTATTACAGTAACTGACTTTGACTATGGCTACTGGACAAAAGACAAAGATGGTAAAACTGTTCATAAACCAATCTCTGAAGTACCAGGTGCTCAAAAAAGTACACATGCCATTAAATATGACGTTCACTACTGGAATGCAGAAGCAAAACCTTTCAATAATAAAGATGCTTTCATTCAAATCATTCCATCTGTTAACCCATTAACTCTTAGAAAAGGTGATACATATGAAATCCAAGTCTTGAAAGACGGTAAACCATATGCAAATGCACCTCTTATTAAAGACGTAATTAATGATCTTACTAACGAAAGCCAAGCAGATGCTAATGGTAAAGCAACTGTTACTGTAAGTGCTAATGGCCTTAACGTAGTAGGCGTTGAAGTGGGCTTCCCAACTCAAACTAAAGGTGAGCAAAATAAATACTTCAGTGCATTGTCCTTCATCATCAATCCTGAATAATATAGGATATACTATTTACTAAGTGTGTGAAATAAACAAGACCTCCTAAGTTGGACTTAGGGGGTCTTTTTATAATTTTAGGGTGTACGTATAAATGCGTTCTGTGAGAGCCTCGTATTGGGTGAGGTAAGAAAGAGAGATTTTTATGAAATTACAACGAAATGTATCGGCTGTGATGGCTGCATTGGTATTAACTGGAATGACCTGCTCTGCATTTGCTACAGAAATTAATGCCACAAGCGATAAAGCGGAGGAATTGCTTGGCTTAACAATGGGGTCACCGGTACAAACACAACCAGAAGTTAAGCATATAGAAGATACCTTGACGGTTAATGTGCATGGTAAAAGCTTAACAGATACAGGTAAAACTAAAAATGTATCAGGTATTTATAATGGATTTGGATCACAATTGACGGTGGATAAAGATTTGATTGTACGCCTTAAGAATGATGCACCAGCCTCAAAAAGGGAACTCGGTCATTACTATATGAGCGCTGTGTATGCTGGTTACGGCGGTAAAGTGCCAAGACTCAGCAAGGACAATCCTGATAGAGATTATGGAGATACTAATATTCACGTCAAAGGCAATGTAGATATCGATGCTATCGGTGTCGGGTTACAAGCTAATCAACGTGGTCATATCATTGTTGATGGTGGTGGACGTATCATCACGCATCCTTTAGAAACCTCTGATATTTACTCTGTGGTGGCAGAAGAGGGTGATGTATACGTTAATACTGGCTCTGATGGTAAACATCCAGGGTCTAAAGAATTGGTCGCTGTTGGGAATGTAGGATTAATTAATAAGGATTATGGTCGTGATCCAAATCATAACGAAGCGCCAACGAATATAGCATTAGCTTTTACAACACCTAATTCTAAACTTACGGGTGCTGTACTAAATGAATATGCTGAAAGCAATAAGAATCCGCATAATTCTGGTGCTGACATTTATTTACAAAATGGAGGGACTTGGAATAATGAATGGATTGGTATGGAGCGTCCTACCCCTAAAAGAGAACGTCCATCTGGGGATAATGCAGCATATCTATATAAGGGTAGTAAGGTTCGTAACCTTGTAGGTGGTGCTAATCCAACAGCAGCAGGTATACTTCATCCTATTGATGCACGTCCTATTACGATTCAGAACTATAGCGGTTATGTGAATGCTATTTATAAATCTGGCGTACCTGCTAGTGAAGCTAGAAAAGGGCAAATTGTAGTTGAACATGCAGCAGACAATAGCCATATTACCGTTCAAGGTGAACATTCCGGTAATACTATTGATGAGGCAAGTTATAAAAAGGAAATACAAGCCTTAGCCAATAAATTACAATATACGGGCAATGATAAGAAACTGAGCACAACAGTTCAAATTAATGAAGGTATTACTAGCCCTGGTGCTGTTGCAGAACTAGGGGCAGATCATTTTGACTCACAGGGGCGTCTTGTTGTAAATGATACAACAAAGATTAATCGTGCTAGTGAATCATCATTGGTAAGTGGCACAAAATCTGCTCTTACATCGACTGCTATGGCATGGAAGAGTAATACCAATGATTTACAACGCCGTTTAGGAGATCTTCGTCTAGCTAATACAAATCAAGGTGTATGGGCGAAATATATAGGCGGTAAATCTAAAATCACAGACGGTGCTGATGCACATATGACCTATAATGGGGTACAAGTCGGCTACGATCATAAGGCTTCTAATGGTTGGATTTTTGGCGGCGCTATTGATTACAGTACATCTAGTAATTCATATGCCAATGGTAGTGGTGATGGCAAACTTGGCGGTATCGCCTTATATGGCACAAAACAACATGATGATGGTCGTTATTTAGATATCATTGCACGTGGTAATAGATTATCCAATGATTATAAGCTTTACTCCGTAGGTGGACAACGTGTGAACGGTGATTACCATACATATGGCACATCCTTAAGTGCTGAATATGGTAAACGTATTAAGAAGGAAAATGGCTTCTACATCGATCCTAGTGTAGAATTTATTGTAGGCCGTTTGAATGGTGTATCCTATGATGCCTCTGTTGTCGGTGGTGGTTCTATGCATGTGAAAGCTGATGCTGTGAATTCTGCTGTAGGCAGACTTGGTATTGGCATTGGGAAAGAAACAGAAAAATCCAATATCTTCGCTAAATTAGCATTAGCGCATGAATTCTCTGGTAAGGCAAATACAACATATTCCACACAAGGCAATCCAACAGTACAAACAACAGTAGATTTGAAGGATACTTGGCTTGATGCTGAAATTGGTGGGTCTTGGAGTGTCCGTCCTAGTACATATCTATATGGTACATTCACTAAAAACTTTGGCGCTACTGTAGAAAATACATGGCGTATTGATGCTGGGATACGACATAATTTCTAATTGAATATTGCATTAATGGTCCTTATAGCGTATGCTGTAAGGACCATTAGTATATAAGGAGTTTTTTATGATTAAGCTTTTATTCATTAGGAGTTATAATGGTTAATATTTTATTCATCTGTCATGGCAATATTTGTCGCTCTACAATGGCAGAGTTTTATATGAAGTATATCGTTGAGCAGGCTGGACTAAGTGATTCTATTTATATTGAGTCTGCAGCTACATCTCGTGAGGAGATAGGGAACGACACTCATTATGGGACTAAAGAGAAATTAGATGAAATGGGTATTCCTTATACTCGTCGTAAGGCACGTCAAGTGACGATGGAGAATTATCACAACTTTGATTATCTCATCATTATGGATGAAAATAATGCGCGTAATTTAAAGCGTATTATTGGGGATGACGTAGAGGCTAAGGTTTACAAGGCAATGTCTTTCGTTGGTGAAAACCGTGATGTAAAGGACCCTTGGTATACGGGAAACTTTGACGAAACCTATGACGATATAAGTCGGAGCTGTGATGCTCTACTAGCAGTGCTTAAAGAGAAACTTTAAGCGAAATATATATACTGATGGGGCGTCAATGGTAGCTGAAATTTTAATCTACATTGAGGGCTTTTTTATAAGCCTATCTGCCTCATATACTTTATACTATCGAACCATAGCGTAATATGGTATAATTTTTAGGTGTTCATGCGCCTATAGCTCAGGGGATAGAGCGCCGGTCTCCGGAACCGGGTGCGCAGGTTCGAATCCTGCTAGGCGCACCAATGCAAAAAGGCTTCTCGAGATATCGAGAAGCCTTTTTGTATAATTATATATTTTATATATTAAAATAAAGATGTATATATAATGTAATAGTAGATTTTTTTAATAATATAATAAATGATTAAGTTTTATATAATATAATTTATATAAATATTAGTGAACAATGTAAACTTAACAAAAAAAATTTATTGATTATCACACATATATTGAGACTCATATTTTGTTGCAGAAATAAATGTTATAATAGATAAAACTTAGGTGTTTTATCGATAGTAGATTGATTTATATTTATTGGGGAAATATATGTTAACACATAATGAACAAAAACGAGCTGCAAAAACATTTAAAGATAAATGGATTGATATTTTAGATAATAAGCATAATGAAGTACAGTTAAAAGATGCATTTTGGATAGATTTATTAACTAACGTTTTTGGAATATCTGATGCTGTTAATTATATAAATTTTGAGAAACCTATAGAGCTTGATAAAATGCTTTCATCTATAACTGCAGGAGATAAATCTTATAAAGGGCGAATTGATGCATATATTAAGTCCACAAAAGTCCTAATTGAACAAAAAGGACCAAATGTAGATTTGAATAAAGGGGTAACTCAATCTGATGGGCAAAAATTACGCCCTATAGATCAAGCTAAAAGATATGCATATTCATTAGGTATTGATGAGATGCCTTCAAAAATAGTTGTTTCAAATTTTAAAGAGTTTCATGTTTATGATATGCGCACTCCAAATGCAGAACCTCATATTATAAAATTAGAGAACCTTGATACTGAATTTACTAGATTAGGATTTCTAACCTGTGTAGACAACACTCACTTAGAAAGAGAAATGCAGATTTCTATGGCTGCGGGTGAGATTGTAGGGAAAATATATGATTTACTTTATACACAATATGAAAATCCTGAACTAATTTCATCATTACATGCAATAAATCAGCTATGTGTACGTATTGTATTTTGTCTTTATGCTGAAGATGCGGGAATATTTGGTTCTAAATCAATGTTTCATGATTATTTAGCACAATTTGAAACAAAGCATATCAGAAGAGCACTTATTGATTTGTTTAATGTCTTAAATACTCCAGTAGAAGAGAGAGATCATTATTTGAATGATGATTTGGCTGCTTTTCCTTATGTAAATGGTGGTATGTTTGAGGATAATCAAATGGAGATTCCCCAATTTACTGATGAGTTACGTGTACTAATCCTAGATAGTGCTAGTGCAAGTTTTGATTGGTCACAAATAAGTCCTACAATTTTTGGAGCAGTATTTGAAAGCACGCTTAATCCTGAGACACGAAGAGAGGGGGGGATGCATTATACTTCTATTGAAAATATACATAAGGTTATAGACCCATTATTTTTGGATGATTTAAGATTAGAGCTAAATGAAATTAATCTGATAAAACAACCAGCAGCTCAGAAACGCAAGGCATTAATATTTCAAGAGAAGTTAGCATCTTTAACTTTTTTAGACCCTGCATGCGGTTCAGGGAATTTTTTAACGGAAACATATATATCTCTACGGAATCTTGAGAATGAAGCAATTAGTCTTATATATGGTAAACAAAGTATGCTATCAGTTATGACTGATAGTATTATTAAAGTTAGTATTCAACAAATGTTTGGAATTGAATTAAATGACTTTGCTGTATCGGTAGCAAAAACAGCACTTTGGATTGCTGAAAGTCAATTAATGGAGAAGACTAAAGAAATTATTTATAGTAATGATACATATCTTCCCTTAAAAGCATATAACAATATAGTAGAAGGGGATGCATTAAAACTTGACTGGAATACTATAATTTCGAATAAAGATTTAAAGTATATTATTGGTAATCCGCCTTTTAGAGGTAGATCTAAACAATCTCAAGAGCAAAAAAATAGTTCAGAGTATGTATTTGGTGCAAACTTTAAGTATGGTCAACTAGATTTTGTTGCATCTTGGTTTGTAAAAGCTGCAAAATATGTTTTTAATAGTGATATCCAAGTTTCATTTGTAGCAACGAATAGTATTGTTCAAGGCGAACAAGTCAGTACTTTATGGACTGAAATGAATAAATATAATGCTGAGATAATATATGCCTACCAACCTTTTAAGTGGGATAGCGAATCATCAAAAAAAGCTGCTGTAACCGTAGTTATAATTGGGTTTCAATGCAAGAGTTCTAAATCTATACAGAAAAAGTATTTATATTCTGATAAGCAAACTTATCAAGAAGTTAAAAATATTAATGCATATTTACTTAATGCGCCCAATATTTTAATGAGGCGTGTTGCAAAACCGTTATCTGGTCAAGCTAAGATCCTTTATGGAAGCAAGCCAAATGATGGTGGAAACTTTATTTTAACTAGTGATGAGAAAGATGAGTTATTAAAGAAATATCCAGAAGTAGAGTCTTTGATTAAAGAATTTATTGGTGGCAAAGAATTATTAAAGGGGACAAAACGATATGTAATATGGTTAAAAGATGCTGATCCCAATTTATATCTTAACTGTCCACCAATTTTAAATCGGATACATGCAGTAAAATCTTATAGATTGTCAAAGGCAAAAAATAAAACAAGTAATGCTAGTTCGATAGTAGAGAAACCTACGCTATTTGCAAGTATAGCTTCAATTAAAGGTAGCCATTATATTGCTATACCGGAATATTCTTCAGAGAGTCGAAAATATATTCCAATGCTTTATTTGGATAAAGAGGTTATTGCATCTAATAAACTTTATATGGTTGATGATGGTTCATTATATGAGTTTGGTGTATTAGAATCTAATGTTCATATGGCTTGGATGAAGACATTTGGTGGAAAGCTTGAATCAAGATATGCTTACTCTAGTGGATTTGTATATAATACCTTTCCTTGGCCTAAGCCCACAGTATTACAAAAAACAAAAATTGAGCAAACAGCTAAAGTAATTTTAGATACCAGAGCTAAATATAAATGTATTAGTTTGGGTGATTTATATTCTCCTAAAAGAATGCAAGTACTTTATGATCTGACTAAAGCACATCAAGATAATGATAAAGCTGTAATGGAGGCTTATGGTATGGATCTTTCTATTATAAAAACAGAAAGCCAAGCAGTAGAATTTTTAATACCATTATATGAGAAATTGTTATCTAATAATATAGAAAAATCTAATTAATAAATTAATGTTTTAGATAGTATGAATAAAAGTGTGGCTTAAATTAGTAAAGGAATAAGTGAGGAAAGGGATAATATTCACTTTCGTGTAATGCTTCAAGCTTGCTAGGCGCACCAAATAAGGCTTCTCGAATTTTCGAGAAGCCTTATTTGGTAATGGCGATGAATATGAAGCGTAGATATGAGTATTGTGGAGTCTTCTTATATACATGTAGTAGTTATTTATGAAAATATAATTTTAGAGAGTATTAAAATCGATTGAGCATTTAGATTTTAATATTGAAAATAGTAAGGTTTTATGAGTTTGAAAAATGATTGTTCTGTTAAAGAACATAATTATCAGCTATTAAATTTCTTTGATTTTTCTCTCTAATTTTGCATTGATTAATTATACTAAAGACTTATGTGAGACTCTTATAGCTAATAATCAATTTATTTTAGATCATATGAATTAAAAACTAATATTATATAAGTAGAATTTATTTCCCATTTGATAAAGCTTTATAAAGAGGTGTTCAATTATGAAAGGGAATAGAATAATAGAAAGAGATTCTTTGCTTGTTTTAAAAAATCAATTAACTTTATGTAAGGATATAGATTATGATATTCCTGAACAAGATAAAGGACAATCATGGGATGGTAATATATTTTTATATGAGCAGGGATCAGACGATTTAACAAAATGTAAATTAATAGGCCCAATACCTATTCAAGTAAAGGGCACGACACTCCTAAAGGTTGGTAAAGAATCTTTTCGTATGGAACGTGATGACTTAGATAATTATAGAAGGAATGGCGGAGCAGTTCTTTTCGTAATAGATGATAATAGAAAAATTGTATTTTATAAATCGTTATTACCAGTATTTATTCAGAATTTATTTGATAAAGGTAAAAAAGGTCAAAAGTCATATTCTATAAAACTAGATAAGTTCCATACAAGTAAAAAGTTTATTTATAGTTCTTTATTCTCGTTTTATCAAGAGAGTAAATGGCAAATTGGACTAAATGGGCGGGCAAAAAGCTTTATTGATATTCAAAATATTGATGGTCAGTTTTTTTGTAAGATATCATTAAAAAAGTCATTAAATTCAATTATACTAAATGATGAACTTGTCCAACCATATCATAAAGATAAGTTTGGTATGATTACACCAGTATCAATGATAAAACCAGGTGAATTATCCATTCCCTTTGATTTTGAACTAAATTTTAGTGGTAAAAAAAAGAGTATAGTTACTCAAGGGAGAGTTAATTTTACCACTCAAGAGTCTGATCAATTTATAGAGTTAAACCAACAAATAAAAATTTTCCCTTATAGGTCAGCACAAAATTTTTCTTATGATTTGAACAATGGTACAATAACTCAATCTTTAATTACGTTAGAGATTTTAAAGAACTTTTATGAGGGACGTACTTGTTATTGGAATAAGAAAAATTGGGCAGCAGTAGAGAAAAATGCAGATGCATTGAATGAAATAAAAACTTTAATTAGTATGCTTAATAATATAAAAAAATTAGAGGGGATTTTAGATATTGATATAAGTAGTAGACCATTTACAGAAAATGAAATTCATAAATTATCTTATTTATATATTCAACTCTCTGATTGTAAAAAAACTACTGCAAAAGCTTCCTCTGTTTTGAGCCCACAATTACTTCAAATAGGATCTCTACAATTAGGTTTACTAATTGAACAGGATGTCCCTGAACCGTGTTTTTTTGATTTATTTAATTTACGGTTAGAGTATGGTGAAGAGGGAAAACAACGGCTACCTGCATTTGTTCTTGCTACTTACAGTATTCTTATAAATGCGATGAATTTATCACTCCCAAAAATAGAGAGTGCACTTAAAAAGTTGTCAAGCCATATACTATTATCACATTGTAATGTATTGAGACGATTTATTTGTGAGTTAGTTCGTGCATATCTTAATAGTAATAATATTGAATTTTTAAATATAGCATACTATATCTCTGGAATATTATCCCAAAATAATTCTAGTGAAATAGATTTATTAAATTTATTAATGATAAAGTATTTACAGGAGAAAATGTCAAGTAACGATACTAAGCAACTTATAAAGTTATTAGATATTTCTACTGATATTAATATTAAATGGGGTGCATGTATTTTAATGAAATCATATGAAGAGGCAAATACTTATTTCAATCAAATACCAGAACAGAGACAAATGGAATTAAAAACATATCCTTTATATGAAATTTATGAAAAGTCTAATAGAAGAACTGATTGAGTTTTATAAGTTTGTTGATTTAATTAATCAAATATACTTTTAGATATTAATAGATTATGTTTTTTATCTGTATTCGAATAATCAATATGAATGGATAGTAATAACATTCCGATACTAGCTCTACAGGTTCAAATTCTATTAGATTTACATATAAAAAGGCTTCTCAAAAATTCGAGAAGCCTTTTTATATGTTATTATCTATATTTATTACACTGAATTCCTCTAGATCTAAATTCATTCATGAGTAGGTCTATTGATTTATCAATGATTTCTTCATTTGTTATATATACCATCTTTTTGTAATAGACAGTACCATCAAATTCTATCCAACGACTTGTCTTACCATTTAGTTTGCAAATCTTCATTCTGCCTGCCCAGCTTCCCATACTACGGAATTTTTTTCCCTTGGAGAAACGCACTTCTCGAATATCTTTTAATTTATAGGTTCTTTTTACTAATCCAATGCCTATAGACACTTGATCATCTTTAAAGTAAAGAAGTTTATAACGTTCTTCAGGAGGCATGGATTTAATTATAGATAGGTTATAAGTAGCAAAAGCTACAGCAATGCCGACTAATACAAACATTAGGATTATTATATAGATTCCCATATTTTTAACTCCTTTTTATTTCTATTATAATAAAAATAGGTATCGGATGAAATAATTTATATAATCAACTTTGAAGTGCTATTTGTATGTATTAATGGGAGAGAAATACATGGGGATATGTGCATGAACTAGTTAGAGATAGATAACTACATGAGTTGAGTTGCTGATAAGCTATCGATATAGAGTTTTATATTTAATAATATCGAAATAACATAATAAATGTGATTTGGGTAACACATTTTGTTTTGAGAATGATGTACAATAAGGATAGCTATATGAAAATCTGAACATCCTAGCCGGAACACTAGGACATATAGGGGAGCGTTAAATTACGTAGTGAATTTAACTAAGTGAAAAATTACTTATATATGTATCTATAGCTCATCTATTTAGGGATGTGGCTATTTAGAGGGGATAATATGACAAATAAAATACAAAAGCTTACCGTCAACGAAGTTTGGCGTGATGAGCGAGATGCATGGAACCATCGTTCTGAATACTTTGTAGAAATGCACAATCGCGAGGATCGCAAGGCACAGGTCACTGATTTTTTAGCCTTCTTAAAGGAAGAAAATTTATTACCTGCAGCGAATGGTCGTACGCTTGATGTAGGCTGTGGTGTTTGTGATTATGCATTGGGCTTAGCTCGTGAAGGGTATAAGGCGACAGGCATAGATTTATCGGATGGTATGATTCGTGGTGCTAAACAATTGGCAGAGTCAGAAGGTTTAGACCTTAGCTTATATATCGGCCCTTGGTCTGATGAAACTCGTCGAGAACTCGATTGGGATAAAAGCTTTGACTTAGCATACAGTATCTTCTGCCCAATTATGTTTGATGTAGAAAATATTCGCGCTATGCATGATGCAAGTAATGATAAATGCTTGTGGATTGCATTCAGCGAACGGAGTGACGAAATGGTAGATATGCTATCTGAACATTTCTTTGGTCGTGATTCTTTTCCGTGGGATGGTAAGATGAAAGAGTGTTTAGATGCAATCCATGAGATGGGGCATAATGTGAAAGTAACTTACAAAACGGTTCCTGAAACAGAGGTTATGTCTCTTGAAAAGGCAGTTAATTATTTTACCATGCGACTTCATAATAATGGATGGGGAGACATGGAAGACATGAAAGAAGAGATTAGAAATCTCATTGAGCCACTAGCTATTGATGGAGAAATCCATAATAAGACCGTTGATAAGGTGGCATGGGTTTCTTGGTCTGTGAAATAGGAGAGAACCATGACAGTTGATGAGAAACGTAAGTTAGAACTAAAAACTATGTACCAAATTATTGGCATCTATTGTCATAATAAGCACCATACTCCTAAAGGGCAACTTTGTGAGGAGTGTCAGAAAGTTTGGCAATATGCAGAACATCGTATAGATGTATGTCCTCATATGGAAAGCAAAACCTTCTGTAGCGTATGTAAAACGCATTGCTATGCTCCTACGTATCGTGAGAAAATACGTGAAATCATGCGCTATGGTGGACCTAGAATGTTATTTGTATCACCCATTCAAGTTGTTCGTCATATGTATTTAGAGTGGAAGGATAGAAAAAGGAACCGTACATCTTATGAAAACTGATATGATTGTAAAGACAGGCGTATTTGTAGCCTTGACGGTCTTACTATCTTATATATTTGCTATTCATACTACATTTATACATATTACCTTTGGATTTTTATCAACCGCTATATTTGGTATTCTTTATGGGCCTATGGCAGCAGGTATAATGGCTGCCATTGCCTGTTTTATAGGTATGTCCCTATTTGGACAAGGGGTATTCTTTCCTGGCTTTATCATATCTGAATTTCTTGTAGGTTATGTGTATGGATATTTTTTACATGGACGTAATGTTACATTTAAACAATTACTTTTACCGGAGACGATTGTTACTGTATGCATACATCTGATATTGAATACAATGTGGCTTACAATATTTTATAACAAAGCAGTATCTGCTATATTTATTGGACGTCTTATTAAAAATATCATTTGTTTCCCTTTAGAAATTGCATTGATTTTAATTGTGTATAAGGCAGTCAGTAAGTTTATGGTACAAAGAAAGCCATAATCTTACAATATACTAAAATGCACCCCTAACATTAGATTATATGTTAGGGGTGCATTTTTATTTGTAAATATAACGTTTTACGCGAGTGCTTTATCCAATACAGCTTTGATTAAAGATTTTGTTTGGTCATAGCTTTCACCAGGTTGTGCCTCGTATTGTTTGTCGAGGTCGAACCATAAGTTCGGATAGTATTCATATGGGTGAGTTTTGAAGAGCTCATGAGCATCTTGATCTTCAACCCAGTTGATATGAATATCTGCGTATGCAGGATTTTCTGCAACGAGTTCATCGATAGCACGGAATGCATTAGCGCAATAAGGGCAACCGTTTAAATGGAAACCTAATATTTCTTTCATGATATTCAGTCCTTTCAAAATAGAATCTACATATATTTCTATAATTTGAGATTTTATACATATTCATGTACCACAACATATGGTACACTACTGAGTATAACATATCTATATAAGATATTCAATTTTTTAGATATATCAGATGTGAATATTGAGAATTCGATATGCATGCATTATATAAATAAGGAGATACCTATGATTTCAGGCGCACAGTATCTGGTAAAAGCCCTTCAAGAGGAGCAGGTAGAGTTTTTATTTAACTATCCTGGGGCGGCTACTATTGATATCATGGATGAATTATATAAGCAAGATAAGGTAAAAGTGATTTTGCCGCGTCATGAGCAAGCATTGGCCCATGCGGCAGATGGATATGCTCGTAGTACCGGTAAAGTAGGGGTTTGTATGGTAACCTCTGGACCTGGTGCTACAAATCTTGTGACTGGTATTGCTACTGCTTATTCTGATAGTGTTCCTCTCGTTTGTATTACAGGTCAAGTTGACTTGGGTCTGATGGGCAATGATGCGTTCCAAGAAGTAGATACTGTTGGCATTGTACGCAATATCTGTAAATATGCTGTTACCGTTCGTGATCGTAAAGAGCTTGGTCGTATTTTGAAAGAAGCCTTTTATATTGCTCGCACAGGTCGACCAGGTCCTGTGGTTGTGGATATTCCTAAAAATATTCAAAAGGCTATGGGCTCTGATGAGTATCCTACTGAGGTTAATATTCGCGGTTACAAACCAAATACCACTGTTCACGTAGGTCAAGTTAAAAAGGCCTGTTCTATTATTAGTAAAGCTAAAAGGCCTCTATTCCTATTAGGCGGTGGGGTAAGCATTAGTGGTGCTAACGACCTTATGATGGAGTTGGTTAAAAAAACAGGGATTCCTGTAGTAACAACATTGATGGGGAAAGGTGCTATTGATAGCCGTCATCCATTGTATCTTGGTAATGTAGGGATTCATGGTGGCTATGCGCCTAATGTAGCCATAACTGATTGTGACGTGATGATTTCTATTGGTACGCGCTTTAATGATCGTATTACTGGTAAACTAAGTACCTTTGCACAAAATTGTAAGATTATCCATATTGATGTAGATGCGGCGTCTATTTCTAAAAATATTAAGGTTGATATTCCAATCGTAGCAGATGCTAAATTGGCTATAGAAAAAATCTTAGAATATATTGAACCTCACGATCTTGGCGACTGGCCAAAACAATTACAGCAACTTAAGGCAGAGCGCCCTGTCACTCAAGCTGACGAAGAGGGGTTAACACCTCAAACTGTTATCGAGTACATCAATCATCATTATGAACATCCTATCGTTACAACCGATGTGGGTCAAAATCAATTGTGGACTACCCAGTTCCTTGATGTGAAAGGTCAATATCAAATGTTGACGTCTGGTGGCTTAGGGACTATGGGCTATGGTTTCCCTGCTGCATTAGGGGCGCAAATGGGAAATCCAGATAAGCGTGTATTTGCCATCTGTGGTGATGGTGGCGTGCAAATGAATATCCAAGAGTTTGCCACTGCTATGCACTACCGTTTGCCTGTGACGCTTATTGTATTAAACAATGGATTCCTTGGTAATGTACGTCAATGGCAACAATTATTCTACGATAAACGTTACGCTTGTACGAACTTGATGATGGATGAAAGTGCCATTGTTACGCGAGACATAATCGACAATGATGAGTTTGAGTATGTACCGGATTTTGTGAAATTGGCGGAAGCTTATGGCGCAAAGGCAATGCGTATTACTAAGGTAGAGGACATCGAAAAAGGGTTCCAATTGGCAGATACTTTCAAAAATGGTCCAACCCTACTCGAGTTCATCATTCCAACGGAGCTCAATGTGTTGCCAATGGTACCAGCAGGTAAGTCTTTAAGTGATATGTTGTTGAAGGATAAAAAATAGGAGGGGCTATGGAAGTACATATGAAAAAACGCTGTATTTCAGCGTATGTAGAAAACCAAATCGGTGTACTAGCTAAGATTTCAGGCCTCTTCGCAGGCAAAAATTATAATCTTGATACATTGACTGTAGGGGAAACTGAAGATTCTACCATGTCTCGTATGACGATTGATCTTACTTGTGACGATTTGACATATGAACAAATCATTAAACAGCTTAATCGCAGTGTAGAGGTGATTAAGGTTATCGACTTTACGGACATGCGAATTACGAAAAAAGAATTACTATTTATCAAGGTCAATAGCTGTAAAGAAGCGGATAAACAAGAAATCTTCCGCATTGCCCAAACCTTTGATCTATTAGTTGTGGATTATAATCGTAAATCTGTACTAGTACAATGTGTAAAGACCGTATCTAAAAATAATGACATGATTGCCTTATTTAAAGATATGTTCGTCAATCGTATTGAAGTTGTACGCGGTGGTAGCGTAGCTATCGAAGCATTATCTACACCTGATAGATAAGGTGTGTACTCTAGCACTTTAAAAGCGATTTAGGTCTATTCAAATATATAATACATGTATTTGAATAGACCTATTTTTTGTGGCTTAAAGCGTGTACAACTTAATATGATATAATATGTATATCGAGCATTATTGATATAGAGACCTTGGTTGTATGCCAAAGTCATTTTATATAGGAGGTACTATGAGCTTATTAGATGATATTTTAGCCCATAATCGAGAATATGTAGAAGATCAAAATACAGGTTATGTAGATATAGATACAAAGTGTAGTAAAATGCCTAGTCGTGAAATGGCAATTGTTACATGTATGGATACACGTCTTGTTAACTTCTTAGAAGATTCCATGGATATTGGGCGCGGTGAAGCGAAAATCGTAAAGACTGCAGGTAACTGTATTACAGGTCCCTTTGATGGCGTTGTACGTAGTTTACTTGTTTGTATTTATGAGCTAGGCGTTAACGAAATCTTTATCATTGGTCATCACGAATGTGGCATGGCTAAAACTACGGCAAAAGATCTAACAGAAAAAATGTTGGCTCGTGGTATTGCACCAGAAGCGATTCATATGGTCCGCAAAGAGATGGAACGCTGGGCTGATGGCTTTACACATCCTGCTGAAAATGTAGAGGATACAGTAGACGAATTGCGTATGAATCCTTTGATTCCTAAAGACGTGCCAATTCATGGTCTTATCTTCCATCCTAGAACGGGTGAAATCGAAGTCATCGTTAACGGCTATACACAAATGAAACAATATTACGAAAAGAATTAGAATTATATGAACAAAAAAAGATTAATTATATCCATATTAGCCATTATTGCTTTGGCCTGTGCTGTTGTAGGTGGCTATGTCCATAAGGATGCCATACAGAGTCGTATAGCTAGAACAGCGGCTGTGGTAAGTGGCCAAGAGATAAAGCCACTCCTCGATTCTGAAAGTCGTTATATTCGGCAAATTGTAGCTCAAGATAACAGCACGAGTCGTACTATAATGTGGCAATCAGATAGCAGTGAAGCTGATGCGGTAATAGAGTATCGTCTTGTTGGATCCGATACGACTCAAACGATAAGAGCTACAGACAAAGCTTTTACCGATGATGGTAGTACTACCTATATCCATGAGGGTACATTAACTGGTTTGATGCCTAGTACTAAATACGAATATCGAGTTGGTTATGGTAGTGATCGCCGTAGTGATTGGTACTCTCTGGAAACGGCTGGCGCCAGTGTGTATGATGTTCTTATCTATCCAGATTCTCAGTCGGGGGATTATTCTCAGTGGGAAGAGATTGTAATGGACTCAGCACATCGTAACCCTAGGACCGCCTTGTATATTAGCATGGGTGACCTTGTAGATAATGGAGAGCAGGCCTATCAATGGCGTACTTGGTTAAATTCCATTAGACCGTTGAGTGCTAATGTGCCGTTAGCAACGACATTAGGTAATCACGAGATGTATACATTAGATTGGAAAATGCGCGAGCCTTATGCGTATTTGAATTACTTCGCAGTACCTCCTAATGGGAATGAAATTTTTAATCGTCGTTATTATTCCTATGACTTCGGTGATGTTCATTACGTTGTATTAGATACAATGTTATATGAAAGCAATCATGAGGATAATCATGATACGCATCATCCTGATTTATACGATGTACAGGTTCAATGGTTACGCCAAGATCTTGCAGCTAATACGAAAAAATGGACTGTCGTTCTTATGCATCGAGATCCATTCCAATATGCCTTTGACCGACCAGGTGCAAGTCGAGATGTTGGTTTCGATGACGAGGGTGTATTATTTATGCCTATCTTCGATGAATTTAATGTGGATTTAGTCTTATCTGCTCATTTACATACATATCGCAATCGCGGTCATGTGCGAAACTTTGATCGAGACCCATCTGGTCCATTATATATTCTTACAGGAATAGCTGGTGATGCACGACGTCCTAAGTGGAAGCAACATCCTTTAGATGTATATGTAGCACCTCAGCCTGAAACGAATAATTATATGTCTATGACAGTGACATCGAATAAGCTGATTGTAAAATCATTTTTACCTGACGGCACTCAGCTTGACGAATCAGTCATTGAAAAATAAGAAAAGACACCTTCTTTGGAAGGTGTCTTTTTTTGTCTATTTTTCTCTAATCAAAGGTAGCAAGAATCTATGAGTAAAATTGATTTACAATATAACAAATAAAAATACAGTAGATTTGTATAAATACTTGCTAATTATGGTAGGTAGTATTATAATACGTGTATAGATTATAAAAATACACAAAATATGTATAAAATATACATACAGTGTATAAAGGAGATAGCTTAATGATTGCATTACAAGATTTAATAAAAACTTATGCCTCCCAATATAAAGAACAAGTTGTGGAATGGCGCCGACATATTCATAGCCATCCAGAGTTATCTGGTGAAGAGAAACATACATCTTTATTTATTCAAAAGGTGCTTGGTGAACTAGGAATTCCCTTTGTAAACGATATTTCTGATTATGCTGTTATCGGTAAGATAGAAGGTGCTCATACAGGCCCTGTTATTGCATTGCGTGCCGATATGGATGCGTTACCCATACATGAAATAACAGGCTTGCCCTTTGCTTCACAAAATGAAGGTGTTATGCATGCCTGTGGTCATGATAGCCACATGGCAATTTTACTTGGTGCAGCGGCGATTCTACAATCTATTAAAGATCAATTACATGGGACCGTGAAACTCGTATTTCAACCTTCAGAAGAAGAAGCTTTATTTCCAGGGGCTCAAGGTATTGTCGATAGCGGCATCCTCGACGATGTGGATGAGATATATGGACTTCATGTGTGGCCTCAATTGCCAGTGGGAACTGTAGGTCTTAAAAAAGGTAATCTCATGGCTGCATCCGATCACTTCCTCGTACACATTAAAGGGAAAGCTACTCATGGAGCGGAGCCTCATAATGGGGTGGATGCCATCGTAGCAGCAGCTAACTGGATTGTAAATGTGGAATCCATGGTGGCCCGCGAAACGAACCCAATGGAAAATCTCGTATGTACCATTGGTGTGATTAATGGTGGTGACCGATACAATGTAGGCTGTGGTGATGTATATCTCGAAGGAACATGCCGTACCTATGAACCTGAAAAACGGGATTATATTGAGCGCCGCTTAGGTGAAAGTTTACAAGCTCTCGATATGTTATTAAAAACAAAGAGTACCTTAGATTATAAACGTGGTCATGGTGCTACCATCAACAATCCAAACGCCATCGATTATGCCACATCTATTGTAGAGAAATATCTTGGTAAAGAAGCTGTGGTCCATCCTGAATTTCCGTCTATGGCAGCAGAGGACTTCTCTGCCTATCTTCATAAGATTAAAGGTGCGTTCCTTTGGTTAGGCACTGGCTTTGAAGGCAATCCAGCCTTGCATAATGCAGCTTTCACCATCGATGAAAGTATCCTTGAACCGGGTATCACAATGATGGCTGCTATTGCCGCCGAATTTTTACAAGAAAAGTAGTTAAATAAGTAGTTTGAAATAAGAGGTTATCATGAAAAGTTTACAACATACATCATTTAAAACAATGCTTCAATACGCACCAGAAGAAATTAAATACTTCTTGGACTTAGCAGCAAAATTAAAAGCCGATAAAAAAGTGGGCAAAGAAATCAAAACATTAGTAGGTAAAAACTTTGCATTAATTTTTGAAAAAGACTCAACACGGACACGTTGTGCTTTTGAGGTAGGGGCTGCGGACCAAGGTGCTCATACAACATATCTTGGCCCTACAGGTTCCCAAATGAATAAAAAAGAATCCTTAAAAGATACAGCTCGTGTTCTAGGATCTATGTATGATGCTATCGAATTTAGAGGTTTTGATCAAGCCGATGTAGATACATTAGCTGATTATTCTGGCGTACCTGTTTGGAATGGGCTTACCGATATGGATCATCCTACACAAACATTAGCAAATTTCTTAACCATACAAGAAAATATCGATAAACCGTTGAATAAAATTTCCTTTGCTTATGTTGGACACGGTCAATCAAATATGTGCAATGCCTTGATGAGTGGTGCCGTTAAAATGGGGATGGATTTCAGACTCATTGGCCCTAAACAATACTGGCCAGCTGGTCCATTCTACGAAGAGTGCTTAAAAGTGGCTAAAGAAACGGGTGCTACTATTACTTGCACAGATGATGTAGCTGAAGGCGTTAAAGGCTTAGATGTCATTTACACTGGTGTGTGGGTAACGATGGGCGATACTTACGATATGTGGGAGGAACGTATCAATACTTTTAAACCATTCCAAGTAAATGCAAAAATGATGGCATTAACTGGTAATCCCAATACTAAGTTCTGCCACTGTTTACCTGCGTTCCACAACACAGAAACACAAGTGGGTAAAGATATTTATGAACGGTTTGGCATGAATGGCATTGAGGTGACCGAAGAGATATTTGAAGGTCCAAACTCTTTAGCGTTCCAAGAAGCAGAAAATCGTCTCCACACGATTAAGGCAGTTATGGTTGCCACCTTTGGAGATTATCCATTGAAATAAATTCATCCTCCTAAATGGTGATGAATCGTATAGTTTGTTTTCTATTTATATTGGATAAAGGGCTATATAAATAGGTGTGAGTCACCAATAGGTGAGAATTGAGGTTTATTATGACACCCCATAGAGTATTTATTGTTGGTCATGAAGGCACAACTGGTCTTAGAATTCATGAACGATTATCCGATCGAAAAGATATAGAACTCTTAGCGACTGCTGATGAGGATCGCAAAAATGTAGAGGCCATTAAAGTGGTTGCAAAAAAAGCGGATCTTGTATTTCTATGTTTACCTGATGTGGCATCTAAGGAAATTATGGCCGCTATTGGTGATTTTCCATGTAAGGTTATTGATACTTCTACAGCGTTTAGAACTACAGCTGGTTGGGCATATGGGTTCCCAGAACTTGGTGAAAGCTACAAAACAGCTATTGCAACTAAAAAACATATTGCAAATCCTGGCTGTCATGCGAGTGGTATGATTGCTTGTATAGCGCCTCTTGTAAAAGCAGGGCTCGTGCCAGCGGATTATCCTTTCACCATTACATCCTTAACAGGCTATAGCGGTGGTGGTAAAAAGATGATTGACCAATATGAAAGCAATCCAAAAGACTATTTCCTTTATGCTCCTCGTCAATATGGCCTTGGTCAAGAACACAAACATTTACCTGAAGTACAACATGTATGCGGCCTTAGTGAAGCTCCAATTTTTATGCCAATTGTTGATGATTACTACTCTGGAATGGAGGTTACCGTAGGTATTCATAGTCGTTTATGTCATAAACCTGTTTGTATTGATAAGGTACAACAAACGTTAGAATACTTTTACAAAGATAGTACAATCGTTACGGTTGCACCATTTACTGAAAATAGTAATAGCGGTATGTTAAACGCTAATCAATTGAGCAATACGGACAGTATGAAAATCTATGTCACTGGTAACGATGAACGCATCATGGTTCACGCCATTTTCGATAATTTAGGTAAAGGTGCATCGGGTGCCGCCGTTCAATGTATGAATATTGCATTGGGTTTACCAGAGGATACTGGTTTAGTATTAGGTTAGAGAGGAATCTATGAAGAATGTAACAAATGCAATGCGGGCGCATATCTTAACGGCGGCCGTTCCATATATAAAACAATACACAGATCAGTACGTTGTCGTTAAATACGGTGGCAATGCCATGGTGGATGAAGAGTTAAAGAAATCTGTTATGAAGGATTTACTATTACTTCAATTAGTGGGGGTCAAAGTAGTCCTTGTTCATGGCGGTGGCCCAGCTATTAATAGTACTTTAGAGGCGATGCAAATTAAATCACATTTTGCTAATGGTCTACGAGTTACCGATGAAGCAACAATGGATGTTGTACAAATGGTGCTAGCCGGCAAGGTGAATAAAGGGCTCGTGGCGGATTTAACGGATCTTGGTGGCAAAGCTGTTGGCCTTTGTGGCGTAGATGGCAACATGATTCAAGTTCATAAACAAAACGAAGAACTTGGTTACGTAGGTTATATTGATACCATTGATACGAGTATTATCCATGACGTAATTAGCCGTGGCTATATTCCGGTTATTTCTTCTATCGGCATGGGAGCCGATGGCAAGACATATAATATTAATGCGGATACGGTAGCCGCGAAAATTGCAGGTGCCCTCAAGGCGGAAACCATGGTGGCTATGACCAATATTGATGGTGTACTGCGAGATGTGCATGATCCAGATTCTTTAATTTCTAAAATTACGATGGCCGAGGCCGCTCAGTTAAAAGCGGATGGTGTCATTGTAGGCGGTATGATTCCAAAGGTAGATTGCTGCTTAGAAGCCATAGAAGCTGGGGCACAAAAGGTATTTATCATCAATGGTGAAATTCCACATGCCATTCTTATCGAGTTATTAACCGATGAAGGCCTTGGCACCATGTTTGTTGCTTAATATAGTAAACATAATACTGGTAATCATCTATTGGGTATCTTTTACATAGATAGACGACGGCATGACCGTACATTTGGAGGATATAATGAGTAATGCAATCGATTTTGAACAACAAGATAAAGAATATATAGCCAATACGTATGGTCGGTTTAACGTATGCTTTGAAAAAGGGAAGGGTTCTCTCTTGTGGGATGTAGAGGGTAAAGAGTATATCGACCTCGGATCTGGTATTGGAGTAACCGCTTTTGGCGTTGACGATGATGAGTGGACTGACGCTGTTACTAAGCAGTCTCATGCGTTGAATCATATTTCTAATTTATACTATTCCTTGCCACAGATTGAACTAGCGAAACAGCTCTGCGCGAAAACGGGGATGAAAAAGGTGTTTTTCTCTAACTCTGGTGCGGAGTCTAACGAATGTGCTATTAAGGCAGCTCGTAAATATAGCCATGATAAATACGGCGAAGGTCGTCATGTAGTTGTTACCTTGGTCAATAGTTTCCACGGTCGTACTATTACCACCTTGTCTGCTACAGGACAAGATGTATTCCATCAACATTTCTTCCCATTTACAGAAGGTTTTATTCATACACCAGCCAATGATATTGACGCGGCCTTAAAAGCTCTTGATAATCCAGCAGTTTGTGCCATCATGATGGAACCTATCCAAGGTGAAGGTGGGGTTATGCCCTTAGATAAAGAGTTTGTCCAAGCGGTAACAAAATATGCGCATGAACACGATCAACTGGTACTCATCGATGAGGTACAAACTGGTAATGGTCGGACTGGTAGTCTATATGCATACCAACAATTTGGCATTGAACCAGATGTGGTATCTACTGCAAAAGGCTTGGCGGGAGGTCTACCAATGGGGGCTACTTTGTTCAATGAAAAGATGCAGTATGTTTTAAATGCTGGTGCCCACGCTACTACCTTTGGGGGAAATCCAATCTGCGCGGCTGCAGGGAACACTATTATTAGCCGGTTAACTCCTGAATTTCTCGATTCTGTAAAAGTAAAAGGGGAATACGTAAAATCTACCTTAACTGGTAAACCTGGTGTCATTGGTGTTAGTGGTATGGGGCTCATGCTCGGTATTGAGACTACAGTAGATGCAAAAGCTGTCATTGCAAAATGTTTAGAAAAGGGCGTAGTATGCTTATCTGCTAAAAATAAGGTACGACTTTTACCAGCCCTTAATATTCCACAAGAGCAATTAGAAAAGGCGGTACGTATTTTAGCTGAAGTGATTGAAGAATTAGCTGAAAAATAAGAATTCGTCTAGCTTTCATAAATATTGTTTACTATAGTTATGTAACATTGAACTATGGAAATAAACCGATGATTATATAGACTTTACTCCGTATTCGTGTTACCCTAAAAGAAACAGTCTATATTGGAGGAGTAAATATGAATACAGAATCCTTACGTAATGAAGTATTGGTTCCAGCGGTAGCAAAAACGTTGGACATTGCGGCAAAAGCAAAGCCTACAAAAGAAGAACTTATCACAACGGCAAAAATCACTGCTGCTGTGACAGTTGCAACGGCTATTGTATCCTTAGCGGTACAAGCGGTATTGCGCAACCGATAAGAAACTAAGAAAACGACATGGCGTTGCCTGTCGTTTTCTTTTACTTTTACCATGTTATTCCTAGTAATGTTGGGATTTAGTGAGGAGGCGATATCATGCATAGTCGCGATTTAATAGAGCAATATAAAGGCTACGTGCAAGATTGGCGTAGATATTTTCATAAACATCCAGAGCTTAGTAATGAAGAGTTTGAAACGACGAAGACCTTGGCTAAAGAGCTAGAGTCTATGGGCGTAGAGGTTCATGTAGATACAGACCGTGGTATCGGATTAATCGGCATTATTCATGGTTCTAAGCCTGGCAAAGCCATTGCGTTACGTGCTGACATCGATGCATTGCCTGTTCATGAACATAATGCAGTAGATTATAAATCTGAAGTAGAGGGTAAAATGCATGCCTGCGGTCATGATGGACATATGGCTATTTTACTAGGTGCGGCAAAGATGCTAATGTCTATGAAAGACCGCATCGAAGGCGATGTATATTTAGCATTTCAACCTGCGGAAGAAACTGGAGCAGGGGCTCCGGATTTCATTAAGTTTGGCGATTGGTATGATAAGGTAGATGCTATCTTTGGAGGGCATGTGTGGATCGATTTGCCAGCGGGTCTTGTGTCTGTTGAGGAAGGTCCTCGTATGGCTGCAAGTAGCCAAATTACTATTAACGTAAAAGGCAAACAAGGTCATGGTGCGCAGCCACACCAAGCGGTCGATGCTATCGTGGTGGCTAGTGCCATCGTTATGAATTTGCAAACTGTGGTTTCTCGTAATGTGAGTGCCCTTGATTCCGTCGTTGTTACGATTGGCAATATTCACTCTGGCTCAGAATGGAATGTCATTCCTGGGGAAGCTTCCATGGGCGGTACGGTTCGTTTCTTTGATCCAAACCAAGAACAATACATTGTCGATACGATTCGCCGCATTGTGAAACACACTGCAGAAGCCTATGGAGCGACTGCTACATTAGAATATATAAAAAAAGTGCCTCCTACTATTAATGATCTTGAATCCAGTGAACTTGCAGAACGTGTCGTTATTGATACATTAGGTGAGGACAAGCTTTCTAAGATGCGTAAAGTAATGCCTGGAGAAGATTTTGCTTGGTATTTACAAGATAAACCGGGATGCTTTGCCTTTATTGGTATTCAAAACCCTGAAGTAGAAGCTACATACGATCATCATAATAATAGATTTAATATGGATGATACCGTATTATCTGCAGCATCTGCGGTGTATGCGGAATATGCCATTGCTTGGTTACAAGAAAATAAATAAATTTTAATCTGATAAACCCCTTTACATTTTTTGTAAAGAGGGTTATTATATTCCAATATTAAATCATATGTAATTAAAATGGTTTCCTGTTAAAGTACAAGTTTTAGTGCTTTGCGGATAAAAAGGGCCTTTCTTCACCGGACGGTTCTAGAAGCCAGAAAGGATGTAATGAACGATAAAGTTTCTATTTCAACAGCAAATATTCGTGGTGCTTTTGGGGCATTTTTTATCCCTGGTATGTACACAGCTTTATGGGCTGGTTTTGTGCCATATTTAAAAGCAAAGCTTAGTATTGGTGAAGATGTATTAGGTTCCATGATTTTGTTGCTCGGTGTAGGTTCTTGTTTATCCATGGCTATAGCAGGTAAGCTTGTAGAAAGCTTTGGGTGTAAGAGAGTTGTTTTGTTAGCTAGCTTTATTGGTATGGTATCTCTTGCCATCGTTACTATGTGTCCTACTATTGCTACAACAACAGTAGCCCTGTTCTTTTTTGGTATTGGTGTAGGCCTTAGTGGTGCTTCTGCTAATTTACAAGCTATCCTAACAGAAAAGGTGAGCAAAAAACATTTAATGGGCGCCTATCACGGTGGCTGGAGCTTAGGTGGTTTTGCTGGTGCCGGTGTTTTGCTCGTGCTTTTAAAAATCTTATCGCTGCCTGTTAATCAAAGTATTTGGGGACTTCTCATCGTACTATTTATTGCGATGGTTGTAGTTAGCCAATTTATGTTGACCTTTGGTAGTGATCCAAATGCAAAGGTTACTAAAAAATCTAAAAGCCCATTGTCCTTTCATCCAATCGCTCTTATTTTTGGTTTATTGTCCTTTGTTTCTTACTTGGTAGAAGGTGCTGTAGGGGATTGGAGTGCATTATATTTATTTGAAGATAAAGGGATTGTTATCGAAGAGGCTGTCATGGGTGTAATGCTCTTTAATGGTACTATGTGTATAGGCCGTTTGCTTGGTAATAGATTAGGTAAACACTTAACATCAAAGCAAGTTGTTGTTGGTGGCTACTTACTTGGCTCTATTGCGATGGGGCTTATCGTGTTCTTGCCAGGTCATGCATCCATGTATACTTACTTATTATTGGGTATTTCATTAGCTATGATAGTACCAAACCTATTCTCTGCAATGGGGGAACAAAATGTCATTCCTATGACACAAGCGGTCGCAACATCCACAATGCTCGGTTATATGGGTATTTTGATGGGACCTGCCTTAATTGGTTTCATTGCGCACGGTACAAGTCTTACAGTAGCATTTATCGTATTGACTATATTGCTTGTTGTAAGTGCAGGTATTGGTAAATACGCATACCATTTAATGAGTAAAGACTGTGGTCTTAGTGAAGAACAAATTTAATAGCCTATAATTAAGGAGCTACGATTTTCGTATCGTAGCTCCTTTTTCATATTTTTATATTTTATGTATTTCTCGCATTAAAAAGCCACAGGTCTAGAACCTGTGGCTTTTAGAACTATCATTATATATTGATTAGATTAGCGATCGCCATTGAAGATGGAGTTTTTAACAAGCACATAGTCTACTTTGCGGATAGCTTGTAGAGTCGTACCGCCAGCGTAAGAAATAGCGGATTGTAAATCTTGTTCCATTTCAGTTAATGTATCGAAGATAGAACCTTTGGAATCGATGAAGATTTTTTTACCTTCTACGTTTTTGCGTTCCCCTTTTTGGAACTCAGAAGCAGAGCCAAAGTATTCTTTTACAGCTTTACCGTCAACGATTTTTTCTTCCCCTGGAGATTCTTCATGACCAGCAAATAGGGAGCCAATCATAACCATGGTAGCACCAAAGCGAATGGATTTTGCGATGTCGCCATGGTCACGAATACCGCCGTCAGCGATGATAGGTTTAGTAGCTGCTTTTGCGCACCAGCGAACAGCAGCCAATTGCCAGCCACCAGTACCAAAGCCGGTTTTCAATTTTGTGATACATACTTTACCAGGACCGATGCCTACTTTAGTCGCATCAGCACCAGCATTTTCTAGTTCACGAACTGCTTCTGGAGTGCCTACATTACCAGCGATAATGAAGGTTTCAGGTAAGTTCTTTTTTATGTATTGGATCATTTCGATGACCGCATTGGAATGACCATGTGCAATATCAATAGTGATATATTCTGGGGTTAAGTTTTCTTTCTTGAATTCATCAACTAAAGCAAATTCTTCAGCTTTTACGCCGATAGAAATAGAAGAATATAAGTTAAGGTCGTGCATGCGTTTTACAAAATCCATACGACGTTCTGGTTGGAAACGATGCATGATATAGAAATACCCTTCACGAGCTAATTTTTCAGCCAACTCTTCGTCGATGATAGTTTGCATATTAGCAGGTACCACTGGCAAGCGGAATGTGCGTTTACCTAATTTTACATGTGTATCACATTCGCTACGACTGGAGACAATACATTTGTTAGGAATCAATTGCACGTCTTCATAATCAAAGATGTTAGTTGTATTAATCATAGTTTCTATATCTCCTTCGAGTATTACATATTGAACCTGTACCATTATACAAGAGACTCATAAAATTTTCAATACGTTCCGAATATTTTGTTTGGTGTAAGGGATAAACTGTAGTACAATACAAGTAGATTGTATAAATAATATATTCATTTATAGATATATGGTAAAAGGAGGTTGATTAATGTGGAACAGTCTAAAATCCGTATGCTTACTGAAGCTGGCGTAGCAATTGCCATTGCTCAAGTGTTGTCATTTATTACGATTTTCCATATGCCACAGGGGGGCTCTATTAAGGCGGCAGCACTGGTACCACTCATGATTTACGCATATCGTTGGGGCGGAACACGAGGTATCTTCGCAGGTGTTGTATATGGTATATTACACTTTATTTTAGGCTTTAAATCATCTGTTCATTATTTAAGTATTATATTAGACTACCTGGTTGCTTACGGTGCTATTGGCGTTTGTGGTTACTTTAAAGATTCTCTTTCTGGTCTTATCACTGGATCCATCGTAGGTATTGTATTGCGTTGGGGAGCATCTGTTACGAGCGGTGCTGTAGTCTTTGCTAGCTATGCTCCACAAGGGCAGAATCCTTGGGTTTATTCCATGATTTATAATGCATCCTATATGGTTCCAGATGGCCTTTTAAATATTGCAGTTTTACTATTCATCTACCAAGGTGTTAAACGAGGTTTACAACGTCGTGGATAAATTAGGTTTAATTATTTTGGCTGGAGGACTCAGTACTAGAATGGGGCAACCTAAAGCTTTGTTGCCTTGGATTAATGGTGAAAGTCTTATATCTCATGCACTTCGTAAGGGATTAGATGCAGATGTTCAAGATATTCTTATCTCTATCGGTGATGACGAGCAATTAGGACTTGCTATCCAAACTCATATTATAGATACATTATCGAACGATGAGAAAAATAAGGTTTCTATTGTTCGGGATTCTGTTGGGCGATGCGGACCTTTAGGGGGGCTGTATAGTACTCTAGCTGTTGGTACTAGTTCTGCTTATGCGGTAATGGCAGTAGATATGCCATTCATGGAAATGGATTTGTATTATGATTGGCTCTATCAAGTAGATCATAATGATTGGAATGCCATTGTCCCATATAGTGAAAGTGGTAAATCTGAGCCGATGGCGGGTATTTATAGGCCATATATTGCGTCCTTAATTCAATCTATTCTTGTTGGCGAAAATGTATCGTTGCATCATGCCCTCGATGTTATTGGTCATGTAGAATCTATTGATGCTACTGATTTTAGTTGGGAGCTAAGCAATATTAATCGATTTGAAGACTATCAATGGGCGCGAGCTTTAGCGGAAAATGAATTCCGCCGTGTACCTTTAATTAGTGTGGTCGCATCGAAACGTAAAACAGGTAAGACTACTGTTGTAACGCGCCTTGTGTGTGAGTTACAAAATATCGGTTTATCGGTTGGTGTAGTAAAAAGCGATAAGCATGGCTTTCAGATGGATCATGAAGGAACAGATACAGACCTTGCCTATAAAGCTGGAGCTGATGCGGTTGCAATTGCAGGGCCTACTGAAACAGCGATTCGTATACGTACGAAAGAACAATCCAACTTGTATGAAATATCACAGTTTATGCCTGTAGATATAGTTATACTAGAAACGAGATCCCAAGGGATTGCCCCAATTATAGAGGTTACTCAAGAGGGATATACGGAAGAGCTGATCTCGGACCCAATGGACCGAGTGGCGACGATAGAAATTAGCAAATTGGATCAAGACGTACCTGAATTGGTACGCCACATACAGGAAATGATGAGGAGTTTAAATGGCCGTCGTTACTGTTGAGAAGGCTCTCCAATTATGGGATGAGGCCTTACAAACGCAAGTTCATAAAGTTGAAACGATTGCAGTTAAAGCTGCGAAGGGATACGTACTAGCAGAGGATATTATTGCGCCAACGGATGTACCTGCTTTTTCAAAATCTGCAATGGATGGGTATGCTATCGCCTATGAAGAAGGTCGTAATGAATATATCGTTGACGGCATCATTGGAGCTGGTGTTGTATGGAAACAGCCTGTAAAACCTGGCCATGCAGTACGGATTATGACTGGTGCACCAGTACCGGATACATGTGATACCGTTATCATGCAGGAACAAGTAGTAGGCACAGGTGAACCGCATACATCGATTACAATTCAAGGTAAATATCGTTGTGGTGATCATATTATTCCACAAGGTGAAGAGTGTAATGTCGGTACTATTGTGATTCCGCACGGTACAGAGGTAACATCTACAGTACAAACCATTTTGACGGGACTTGGCATTATTGAGATCTCTGTTAATGCCATGCCTCGTGTATTAGTTCTTACCTCTGGTCATGAGGTTATTGAACCTGGTGAAAGCTTAACGCCTGGTAAAATTTACAACTCCAATCGAGCTATGATTTGTGGACTCTTAGAGGACTTAGGTTTTCACAAGATAACACATTATCATGTAAGTGATGCTCCAGAGGCGTTAGACTCTGAAATCAATCATGTTTTAAAACTTAGTGAAGAAGCAGATGTTATAATTAGTTCTGGTGGTGTATCGGTAGGTCTTTTTGATACGATGCCTCTTATTTATGAAAAATTGGGGGCAGAATCTATCTATGCCCGTATTCAAATGCGACCGGGTGCAGCATCCTATGGTGCGGTTACCCCGAAAGGTCAGATTATCTTTGGCTTGTCCGGTAATCCAGGGGCTGCTTTCAATGGATGGCATTTAATCGTAGCGCCTACCTTGAAGCGTTATAAAGGGTTGGCTAATTGGACGACTCCAGTGGTGGCTTGCGTAATGGATACAGAAATCTTCAAACGTAATGTTTTTGATCGCTATGTACAAGGAAAAGTGGTGTTCGGCGGTGGTGTGCCACGGTTTGTGGCTAACCGTCATTTTAATAGTAGTAGCATGTTAGGGCTATATACTGTGAATGCGTTGGCATGTATTCCACGAGGAACTCATGAAGTACATCCTGGTGATACATTTAATGTGTATCTATTAGGCTTGCTGCCTGCAGTTTAGACCCTTTTGATTTTTAGACTCTTACTCTAAGGCATTAGATTTTTTAGAGTTATAGCGTTTTAGAGTTTTAGATACAAATATACTAGTTAAAAAACTATAATATTTATGGCTAACCATAATGTAAAAAAGACGAGGTTTCTTAGGAGGCCTCGTCTTTGCGTTTATTCAAAACATTTCGTTTATCAAAAAATAATTTTAATTTTGTTACCAAAGATACTGAAATTAAATCTCAATTAAATTATAATAAAATTAAGGGAAGGATATTTTTTAGTTATATCAATTGGTTTTGATAAAATTGTTTTAATCTACTTTTTATTTACTTTTACTATTATATAGCTATATAAGGAGTGATTTCTATGAGTAAGACTTTCACAAAAAATATCCCGGTAAACGAAATTTTGCATTTAGGTGAGCACCTAGAGTATAAAGAGGGGCAAGTGATTAGTATTACAATTGCTCAAAATGAGCGACTCAGCATTACACTATTTGCGCTGCCTAAGGGGGAAGAAATCTCTACGCATGTAACAGTAGGCGATGCGATTGTGCAAATCCTCGATGGAGAAGCGCATATCGTTGTTGGTGATACGGAGCATAATGTGAAGACTGGTGAAACCTTGATTATGCCATCGGAAGTACCTCATAGCCTAGATGCAAGAGAAAGCTTTAAGATGCTGTTGACCGTAGTTAAATAAATATATCATAATAAATGCATCCCTTAGATCAATAAGGGGTGCATTTTATATGTATTGAGAGAGGCTATTTATGAATATAGTTGAACAATATAATTTAACATTGAAAATTGAAGTTATAAAAGAGCAAAGCTCAGAAAGACTATCGCGCTTATGTAAATTAGTAGAGGAAAGTAGTGCTAGTAACTGTGTAGAGTTATTAAAAGCATTTTCTCATATTGTAAATACAGAGCTATATATGGTTACATCTATTGATGAATTAGAATCCTTAAAAACAGGTATGACAGAGCTTGAAAATAAAATTAAAGAATCATTAATTCGAGCTTTTCATAGTATTAGTGATTCTAAAAAATTTAATGAGAAGAGTGACTTACAAGATATTGATTTATATAGTTCTGAGGATTTTAATAAGGTCCTAGAGCGTTCTATTGAGTTATTAACTTTTAACAAAAACATATCTAGTATGCCTCATGCGGTCATTTTAGGTGGTCAAAGTGGGGCTGGGAAAACTACCATTCATCGTGCGAAAATGATAGAGTCCAAAGGGGACTATATTATCATTGATGGAGATACTTATCGTGCTCAGCATCCACACTTTAGAGCACTACAGGAGAAATATGGTGTTGATAGTGTAGATTACACAAAAGTATTTGCTGGTAAGATGGTAGAGGCCATAATTGATAGATTAAGCTCTTTACAATACAATTTAATTATTGAAGGTACATTGCGTTCAGCTGCAGTGCCAATAAAAACAGCTATATTATTAAAGTCTAAAGGTTATACTGTCGACTTTTGTTTGATTGCTACCAAGCCAGAGCTATCTTACTTGACAACACAATTACGATATTTAGAAATGCTAGTAGTGGATCCTTTACAAGCTAGAGCCACACCTAAAGATCATCATGATGGGATTGTTAAATCTTTGGTATCTAATATTAATGAACTTGAACAGAGTGGCTTGTTTGAAAGTGTTCAAGTTTATAAACGGAATTTAGTACAAGTGTATAATTCCAAACAATGTACCGAACCAGTTGGCACTATTGTAGAGAACGTGTTATTTGGTACTTGGACACAGGATGAAACTGATTTGTTAAATGTAGGTAAAGCACAAGAACTGGCGTTAAGAGCGAAATTACCTTAGGGAGCAAAAGTGTAATGGACTATTTTGACTATTCATATAAACATAAATATATAGAGTTTAGCAGTAACATATATAGGGTTAGTACATATCATTACAACTGGCATGCAGAAACAGAGATTTTTATCTTGTTAAAAGGTAGTGTTGAGATGAGTTGCAATGGTGAGGTTTTTACGTTGAAACCTCTTGATGTCGTGATTATCTCTCCTCAAGTGGGGCATGCAACATTAGCCCTCGAAGAGGATGCTATAGCCTTTGTTATTCATGTAGGTAACGAGTTCTATCAACAGTATGATCCGGATTTTGGATCGTACCAATTTGTTTTGCGTTCAGATGATAGTACGCGTCATAACGAATTCTTTACAACCTTACGCCATCATGCTGCTATGACGATGTTGTTGATGACTAAAGGTGAAAGCCCAGTACATCGAATGTGGATAGAACACCATTACTTAGCTTTGGCCGGTGATGTATTTAGAGAATTTAATCCTATAAAAAAGGTTTATGAAAATGCTAGACCTGGCGATATAAAACCGGCATCTTTTGATAAAATGATTGCCTATATTGATGAGCATTATGAGCAGAAAATAGAGTTAGAAGATATTGCTAAAATTGGAGGCTATAATATTGCCTATACATCGCAGTTTTTTAAACGGCAAATGGGGATTTCATTTGTTGAGTATGTCTTGAGGTTAAGAATCCGTGACGCTACTGTTCGCTTAGCTAGTACGGATGAGGCTGTCGCAAGAATTGCAAGCGATTGTGGATTTGCAGATGTGAAAGCCTTTAATGTGGCTTTTAAAAAACACTTTAATATGACCCCCACAGAATATCGTAAGCAAGTCAAAAGCATTGGGCGTAAAACCGTCTTACAAGATTGGAAAGAAATTATTTCTGTAGACAATCAAGATGTTCTTGATGTATTGCATTCATTCTTGTCGTATGAAGATGATTCCCGAGCTAAGAGCGAATTGGAATTTATGAGCAAAAAATTGGAATCTTTGAAAGAAAAGTTAGCCGATGTAGTAAAGGATTTATAATTGGGTTTTATGATAACTATATTTTTATTGTGACTATATTCTTATGATAAGAGTTTGGGAAGCAAATTATTTTGATGAATTTATGACACATATAGAAAGATTAGAATTGGGTAAATTTCTATATCAAGAAACCCTATAAAGTTATTGAAAAAGCACTACTGTTGATAAGTAGTGCTTTTTTATATGTGCTTTCTAGGTGGATTTATATATAAATTCACCCTGAAAATACAATAAATCGAGAGAAATCTATTTTTTCCGTTGATTTTACTATAAAAATTACCTTTTAATTTGGATAGTTATATTCACTAAACTGAGTAGAATATATTTCATCAGGAGTAAAAAATTAGTAAATTATAATTTTGGAGGATATATGAATCAAGTAAAATTTATGGAAAACGTAGGTAAAGTTGCAACTGTTACTGCTGTAGCTATGTATGTATCTTACTTCCCACAAATCATGCATAACCTAGCTCATCCAGGTACTGGCGATTGGATTCAACCACTTGTAGCTGCAATCAACTGTACATTATGGGTAGCGTATGGTTTGTTTAAAGAACATAGAGATATTCCAGTAGCATTAGCCAATGCACCAGGTATCTTCTTTGGCTTAGCAGCAGCTATTACAGCGGTTATGTAATTTTAAGAATAGATATATAATGCTATAGAAACATAAAACTATAAATTATTGACATGTAAAATAAGATTACTGTTGACCGTTGCTAATTATATATATCATAATGAATGCATCCCTTTGATTAATAAGGGGTGCATTTTTTATGTAAATAATTGAGCGGTATTTGTTTGATTTTATGAGGGGTGTTACGTTGTCATGGATTACTTTCACTATACCTATAAACACAATCATATAGATTTCAATAGTGATATATACAAGGTTAGTACATATCATTACAACTGGCATAGTGGTGTAGAAATCTTGATTTTGCTAAAAGGCAGAATCGATATGAGTTGTAATAGTGAGGTTTTCACAATGGAACCGCTTGATACAATTATCATTTCACCTCAAGTAGGTCATGCTACGTTGGCGTTGGAAGAAGATACGACAGCTCTTGTTATTCATGTCGGAAAGGATTTCTTTCAGCAGTTTGATCCTAACTTTGGAATGTATCAATTTGTATTACGTTCTGATGAAAGTAATCGGTACAACTCTTTCTTTACCACATTGCGTCATCATGCGGCTATGATGATGTTATTGATGGTGAATGGTGAAAGTCCTACTAATCGATTAGATGTGGAGTATCATTATTTATCTTTAGTTAGCGATATATATAAAGAAATTAATAAGGTTAAATCTATTCATGTACATACAAAGCCTGTCGATATAACAGTAGCCACCTTCGATAAAATGATTGCTTATATAGATGAGAATTATCAGCAAAAAATTGAATTAGAAAATCTTGCAAAGATAGGTGGCTATAATGTGAACTATACATCACAATTTTTTAAACGCCAATTAGGTGTCTCCTTCCTTGAATATGTATTACGATTAAGATTGAGGGAGGCTACAGTTCGTTTAGTTAATTCTAATGATGCAGTTGCACATATTGCAAGTAGCTGTGGTTTTGCGGATATTAAAGCTTTTAATGTAGCTTTTAAAAAACATTTCCATACCACGCCATCTGAATATCGTAAGCAAGCAAACGAAATAGGACGTAAAACAAAATTACATGATTGGAAGGAAATTATATCAACACAAGAACAGGATATTATAGAGATACTACAATCTTGTTTACCATATCAAGATGATTCTACTAATAAGATTAGATTAGAAGTGGCTAATCAAAAGTTAAATGACGTTAGAGAACAACTTGAGATGGTTGTAAAAAAATTACAAGATTAACTGGTATTGTTATATACCATTGTAACTGATTATAGTTGCATATTTTTGAGATTAAATTTGAGCGGATATACAATCATTAGGTTTAGGTGATTTTGTATATTTGTTAATCCTATTAAAATATATGGTGAAAGAGCACTACGATCCGATGGTAGTGCTCTTTTTTTGTACAATCATATAGGTGAAATTGTATTTTTTTAATGGGTTAAAAGAGAATAATTAAGGAAATTTTGTATGTGTTTAACAGACTTTTACCATTGAAAATGAACTTGTAAATTGGATAGTTATATCCTAAAAAAAGAGTACAATGAAATCATCGAAAGGAGCTAAGGTTTCGAAACATAAATAATCACGTCTTAAATAATGAAGTCCATTTGGAGGTTTACGATGAGTACGAAGGAACAACAAGTACAAGAAATGACTGATAAGATAGCTAATTTCATTTCTTATATGGCAAAGGTATTGCCTGATGATATACAAGAAAAGATTCATGAATTAGCACAGGATGAAAAAAATCCTATGGCCAAATCTATTTATGAAACAATGCAACATAATATGGATTTAGCAGCTCAGCTTAATCGTCCTTCTTGTCAAGATACAGGTGTCTTACAATTTTGGGTAAAGGTTGGATCTAATTATCCCTTAATAGGCGAATTAGAAGATATTCTAAGGGAAGCAACTTATAAGGCTACACAAGAGGCTCCATTACGATTGAACTGTGTAGAAACTTTTGATGAGTTTAATACTGGTAAAAATATTGGCCTCACTGCACCTTATATTCACTGGGATATCATTCCTGGTCGCGATGATGTAGAAATCTTCCCTTATATGGCTGGTGGCGGGTGTTCCTTGCCAGGGTCAGGTAAAACATTGATGCCAGGCGAAGGCTATGAAGGTGTTGCTAAGTTTGTTCTTGATTTGATGACAAGCTATGGATTGAATGCGTGTCCTCCACTATTGGTAGGTGTAGGGATTGCTACAACTATTGATACCGCTGCTGGATTATCTAAAAAAGCATTAATGCGCCCTGTATCTTCAAAAGCACCTAATGAAAAAGCGGCTTATATGGAACAATTGTTAGAAGATGGAATTAATAAGATTGGTATTGGGCCTCAAGGTATGGGTGGGGATAAAACTGTACTAGGTGTGAATATTGAACATGGTACACGTCATCCATCTGTTATTTCTTGTGCTGTTAGTGTAGGTTGTTGGAATCATCGCCGCGGCGATCTCGTATTTGACAAGGATGGTAATTGCACAGTTAAATCTCATAAAGGAGTGACATTATAATGGCTAAGAAAATATTAACTACACCAATTCAAAAATCTGATTTAGAAGGCATTAAGCCAGGTGATGTGATTTATTTGACTGGGCATATTACAACCTGTCGTGATATGGGGCATCGTCGTGTGGTAGAAGAAGGTAAAACGTTACCGGTTGATGTTAAAGATGGGGCTATACTTCATGCAGGTCCAATTATTCGTACTATAAGCGATAATGAATTTGAAGTTGTATCTGTAGGACCTACTACATCTATGAGGATGGAAAAATTCGAATATGAATTTGTTAAAAAGACAGGTGTACGTCTCATTGTAGGTAAAGGTGGCATGGGGCCTGAAACAGCACGTGCCTGCAAAGACTTTGGTGCACTACACTGTGTATTCCCTGCAGGTAATGCCGTACTTGCTGCTACAGAAGTCGAAAAAGTAGAATCTGCTAATTGGCGTGAATTAGGTATGTGTGAGACTTTGTGGACTTTTAAGGTTAAAGAATTTGGTCCGCTCATCGTATCTATTGATGCAGACGGTAATAACTACTTTGAAAATAAAAAAGTAGAATACAATGCGAAGAAAGAAGAAGTGTTAGAAGCGATTTATAAACACGTAAACTTCATTAAATAATCTCATTGTGAGCTTAACTTAATAGGGGGATTATACGGATTTTGTACAATCCTCCTTTTTTGTACCCTTTTTTAGGTATATTACACGTATTGGGAGGTATATATGGATACGAGTGTAATGATAACTCTTGGCTTCTTGATATTTGCCATCGTCATGTTTGCGTGGGAGAAAATCCCTTTGTCTATTACCGCTATGGTTGTAGCGGTAGGCCTACACTTAAGTGGGGTATTATCCGCTAGAGAAGCATTCGCAGGTTTTGTGGATCCAAACGTCTTACTATTTATGGGCATGTTTGTTATTGGTGAAGCTTTTTTTGCAACAGGTGTCGCAGTAGGTGTAGGTAATGTAGTTCATAAGTTTGCTAAAACTGAAACCTCTTTGCTTGTTGCTGTTATGATGATTACAGGTATTTTATCTGGTTTCTTATCTAATACTGGTACAGCTGCTGTACTGATTCCTGTAATTATCGGTATTTGTAAAAAGAGTGGTTTTAAACAAACTAAGTTATTGATGCCTCTCGTATTTGCGGCAGCCATGGGTGGTAATATCTCACTTATCGGTGCTCCTGGTAACATGATTGCTCAAGCAGGATTACAACAAGCAGGCTTAGGTTCTTTTAATTTCTTTGATTATGGTTTAGTAGGCTTACCAATCCTTATCGTAGGTACTATATTCTATGCTACAATTGGTAAACGTTTCTTACCAGACGCTCCAAGTCATCAACCAGATGGTGCTTTTGAAGGTAATGATGATTATAGTCATGTGCCATCTTGGAAGAAATGGACTGCTGCGATTGTATTGATTCTGACAGTCGTTGCTATGATTTTTGAAAAACAATTAGGTGTAAAACTTTATGTAAGTGCTTGGATAGGTGCGCTTGTTTTAGTAGCTACTAATGTTATTAGCGAAACGGCAGCTGTTAAATCTATCGACATGAAAACAATTATGCTATTTGCTGGTTCTATGGCTCTCGGTGATGCAATGGTAAAAACTGGTACTGGTAGTGTAATTGCTGACATTATCGTTAATAGTCTTGGAGCAAGCCCATCTCCAATCGTTGTGTTAGTAGTAATTTTTGTGCTTGGTGTGTTTATGACAAACTTTATGTCTAATACAGCTACTTGTGCATTATTAGTTCCAATCGGTCTTAGCTTAGCATCTCAGCTTGGATTTGATCCTAAAGCAGTACTTGCAGCTATCGTAATTGCTAGCTCTTTGGCATATGCTACACCAATTGGCATGCCTGCTAATACTATGGTATACAATATAGCTGGTTATAGCTTCATGGATTATGTGAAAGCTGGGGTACCACTTATCGTTGTATCTAGTATCGTAGCACTTATTTTACTTCCAATCCTATTCCCATTCTAATAAGATAAGTATTTGGTATATATTGAAAGCCCTGATGTATATTTACGTCAGGGCCTTTTCTTGCTTACCTGCATATATTGTGCTTGTTTTGTTATATATTAGATAGATTACTAAATTTGTTAGACATAAGTATTAGACATTAGAGAAACTTTCACATATAATAGAGTAATGTAAGTGTACAAATATACATTCACAGTAGACATATATTACAAAACGTATACGTCTATCTAATAGTTGTTATATAGGTTTATGTGGCCATAGTGCCGAGGAGGCTTTATGTTAAGCGATATTGAGATTGCCCAACAGAATAAAATGGAGAAGATTCAGGTTATTGCCGATAAATGTGGTTTAACACCTGATGATATTGAACAATATGGTCATTATAAAGCGAAAATTTCCTTTGATGCTATTCGCCGTTTAGAAGCTAAGCCAGATGGTAAATTGGTACTTGTTACGGCTATTACGCCAACACCGGCAGGGGAAGGTAAGTCTACAACGAGCATCGGCCTCGTACAAGGCTTACAAAAAATCGGTAAAAATGCTATCGCTACATTACGTGAGCCATCCTTAGGGCCTGTATTTGGTATTAAGGGTGGTGCGGCAGGTGGCGGTTATGCTCAAGTTGTGCCAATGGATGATATCAATCTTCACTTTACAGGTGATATGCATGCTATTACAGCGGCTAACAATTTGTTGTCGGCTATGATCGACAATCACATCCATCAAGGTAATGAATTACAAATCGATTTGCGTCAACTATCCTGGACTCGTGTTCTAGACATGAATGACCGTGCTCTTCGCAATGTGACAGTTGCACTCGGTGGTAAAGTATGTGGCTTCCCTCGGGAAGATCATTTTATGATTACTGTAGCTTCTGAAATCATGGCTATACTTTGCTTAGCTAAGGATTTAGAAGATTTGAAAGAACGTTTTGGTCGCATCGTTATCGGTTGTAACTTAGCAGGTAATCCTGTTTATGTTCATCAACTTGGTTGTCAAGGTGCGATGGCTCTCCTTATGAAAGATGCTATCAAGCCGAATCTTGTACAAACACTAGAACATACACCGGCCATCGTTCATGGTGGTCCATTCGCTAATATCGCTCATGGTTGTAACTCCATTGTAGCTACAAAACTAGGACTTAAGATTGGTGATATCGTAGTTACGGAAGCGGGCTTTGGCGCTGACTTGGGTGCTGAAAAATTCCTTGATATTAAATGCCGATACGGCGATATTTTCCCTGATGCAATCGTTATCGTAGCTACATTACGAGCTCTTAAAATGCATGGTGGTGTACCAAAACAAGAGTTGAATACAGAAAATGTTGAAGCCGTAACTAAAGGTTTCAGCAACTTACAAAAAGCAATTGAAAACATGCGTTATTTCAATGTGCCTGTATTAGTGGCAATCAATAAATTTGCTAGCGATACAGATGCAGAAATTGCTGAGTTGACTCGCCTATGTGATGAGTTTGGCGTGCCTGTAGAGCTTAATGAATGTTGGGAAAAGGGCGGCGAAGGCGGCACTGATATGGCGAAAAAAGTTGTAGAGTTACTTGAAGGCCCTAAGCCAACACCTAAATTCGTATATAAGTTAGAAGATAGTTTTGAGGACAAAGTTAATAAAATCGTTAAAACTATTTATGGTGGCGATGGTATTATCTTTACGGACAAAGCCAAAAAGCAAATTAAACAATTAGCAGATTGGGGACTTGATCGTTTGCCTGTATGTATGGCGAAAACGCAATACTCCTTATCCGATAATCCAGCTCTTTTGGGCGCACCAACTGGCTTTACAATTACTGTATCCGATATTCGTGTTGCTAATGGGGCAGGCTTTATCGTATGTCGTACAGGTGACGTAATGGTCATGCCGGGCCTTCCTAAACGTCCTGCTGCTCTTAATATGGATATCGAAGCAGACGGCACAATTAAAGGCTTGTTTTAATAGAAAGTGTTTTTACATGAGGCTATGTTATGAAATTAGTAGAACAACGAGTAATAGATTTTGTGGCTGCTACTGCCTCTAAAGAGCCAACGCCAGGTGGTGGTGCTATTGCGGCATTGACTGCCGCAACGGGGGCGGCTTTAGCAGAAATGGTAGCAAACCTTACATTTGGTAAAAAAGGTTATGAAGCGGTTCAGACCGAAATGGAGGAGCTTCAAGCTAAAGCAGAAGCGATTCGCAAGCGCATGCTCGAATTATCTCAAGCTGATGCAGATGTATTTAATATCTTTATGAACGCCTTAGGATTGCCAAAGAATACAGATGAAGAGAAGGCTGCGCGTACAGCTGCTATTCAACAAGCATACAAAGATGCTGCTATGGTACCTTTTGAAATTGGAGAATTAGCGAATCAAATATTTGATTTAGCAGAATTAGCCTCTCGTAAGGGGAATCAAAATCTTATTACAGATGGTATTATTGCGGCTATTAATGCGCGTGCTGCGGTGAAATCGGCTTTTTTGAATGTGCGTATTAATTTATCTGGTATTAAAGATGAAAGTTTTGTAGCAGAACTAACATCTAAGATGTATGCCATTGAAAAAGATCTTGATGTTAAAGAGTCGTCTATCATAGGGTTATATGAATAATAAGAGATTATAATATAAATCGAATAATATAACCGAGCAAACTATAAAAGTTCGGGAAATAATATAAAGAGAGCCTATTAATACGTATAAAATAATAGACTCTCTTTTTTCTATTGTTATAATCCGAACGATAGTGTAAAATAAACGGGTGATATTTCGAGGTTTTATGTAGGAGACATTATGACAGATCAGAACCAAATAAATACAGTCGATAGTATGTTGCCCATACCACAGCTCTTTGCCTTTGGTTTACAGCATGTACTTGCCATGTATGCTGGAGCTGTCGCGGTACCGATTATCGTGGCACAGGCGATGAATTTACCTGTGGAGGACTTGATTCGTCTTATTACAGCAGACTTGTTTACTTGTGGCATTGCGACCTTAATTCAAACATTAGGCTTCGGTAATATAGGTGGGCGTATCCCTATGATCCAAGGTGTTACCTTTGCATCTGTCGGACCTATGACTATGATTGGGGCACAGCATGGTATGACTGCCATTTACGGCGCCATTATTGTAGCAGGTTTATTTACCTTTCTAGTAGCTCCATTCTTTAGTCGTCTAATTCGACTGTTCCCCCCTGTTGTAACGGGAACCATAATTACTCTTATTGGGATTAACTTAATGCCAGTTGCCATTAATTGGATGGGGGGCGGCGTAGGAAATCCAGAATTTGGAAGCTATACAAACATAGGACTTGGGTTTCTTACGTTCTTAATTGTTGTATTTGTATACAAGTTTGCTAAAGGTTTCTTAAGTAATCTTTCTGTATTAATCGGTTTGATCGCAGGCACAGCAATTGCCTTTGCAATGGGCGTTGCTAATTTTGATGAAGTTGGTCGATCTCAATGGGTTGCTTTCATTGAACCATTCTATTTTGGTTTGCCAACCTTTGACTGGGCTTCTGTACTATCTATGATTATCGTCATGCTCGTTGTCATGGTAGAGACGACAGGTGATAGTATTGCTATTGGTGAAATTGTGGATAAGCCAATAGGTCGAAAAGAATTGGCTTCTGTTATTCGTGCCGATGGTATTTCTACTTTAATAGGGGGAATTCTTAATAGTTTCCCATATACAGCCTTTGCTCAAAATGTAGGACTTATTGCGGTTACAGGTGTTAAAAGTCGCTTTGTAGTAGCTGCATCTGGAGTAATCTTAATTTTGTTAGGTTTATTCCCTAAATTAGCCGCTATTGTTGCTAGTATACCAAATGCAGTACTCGGTGGTGCTGGCATTGCTATGTTTGGCATGATTGTTGCTAGCGGTATTCGCTCTCTTGGCAAGGTTAGCTTTGATGGTAATCATAACTTGATGCTTGTGGCGATTAGTATTGGTGTGGCTATGATCCCTATTGCGGCGCCGAACTTTTATGCTAATTTCCCTGATTGGGCACAAATTATATTAAAATCTGGCATTACCTTTGGTAGTATTACGGCAATCTTGCTTAACTTATTACTCAATGGTGTTAATCATGGCGATGAAATTCAAGAAATGGGTCGTCGCTAAATAATACATACGAGAACTCTATTCCTATAGAATAGAGTTCTTTATAGTGATTAAATTCACAGGGAAAATGTATGAATACTATGCTATAATATATAGATAATTGTAGAACTATTTTGTGATACTTTCATAAAATAGGAATACAGTCTGGATTTACAATTAAGTGTTTATAAAAAGTTATGTATATGGAATGTTCCCATAAGAAGGGAAGGGGCACGTGGCAGACGGAAAGATTATTGCTATCTCCATTAGTGAGAAAAAAGGGCAAAAAAAACATAATATTGAATCCGCCAATCTCATTGTAGATCATGGGATGGAGGGAGATGCTCATGCAGGAAATTGGCATCGTCAAATCAGCTTACTTGGTATCGCTAGTATTGAACATATGCGGGCGCAAGGTGCAGATGTTAAACCTGGTGATTTCGCTGAAAACATTACAGTAGAAGGTATGGTTCTTTATGAATTAGCTGTAGGGACTCACTTACAAGTAGGTGATGATGTGATTCTTGAAATTACTCAAATTGGCAAGGAATGCCATCATGGTTGCGAAATCATGAAACAAGTTGGTTCTTGCATTATGCCTACACAAGGTATCTTTGGTAAGGTTCTTAAAAACGGTACGATTCGCGTAGGTGATGAAGTATCTATTATTAAATAATTTTGAGTTGGTAAACGAGGTGTATTATGAAAGACGCATGGGGCCGTACAATTGAATATGTACGTCTGTCGCTGACAGATGCGTGTAATTTTTGTTGTCCCTACTGCCGGCCTGCAGAAATTACGCCTCAAAGTCAAACGCAACTATTGTCTGTTGATGAATGGATGACCATTTTAGGAGCTTTCCATCATATTGGTGTGAAGGCAGTACGCCTCACAGGTGGTGAGCCTTTGCTCTATCCACATATTGAAGAACTACTAGGTCGCATTAAAGAATCAGGTTGGTTTGAAGATATCTCTATGACTACCAATGGCAGTTTATTAGCTTCACGAGCGCAACGGTTAAAAAAATTTGGCTTGAATCGTGTGAATATTAGTTTGGACTCTCTTGAAAGCGAAGCTTTTGCTACTTGTGTAGGTAAAGATGGTCAGTTAGAGCCCGTGTTAGATGGCATTCGTAGTGCTATTAATGTTAACTTTAAATCCGTTAAGATTAATACTGTTTTATCCCGTTATTGGTCAGATGATGAAGTTAAATCTTTATTACAATATGTTGAAAAATGGCCTGTTGTCTGGCGTTTTATTGAATATATGCCGTTCCAAGGTGATGCCTTTCATGGGCCTACCTTTGATGAATGGAAGGAACAATTAGAACGCGTTAGTGGCGGATCTCTCACAGAGGTTCATTCTGTTTATGGCTTTGGACCAGCTACATATTTGGCACTACCTAGTGGTAAGGCTGTAGGCTTTATTTTTTCTATGTCTCATAGTTATTGTGATACCTGCAATCGTGTGCGCCTTACATCTGATGGTCAAATGCGATTGTGCTTGTTGCGAGATGATGAGGCTGACCTTGTATCGCTCGTGCGCAATGGTGCCTCAGAAGAGGCTTTAGCCAAGCATATCGAACGTGCTTTGCAACGAAAACAAGAACGACATGATGGTATAGGCATGGAGCAACCAGAACGACCAATGTGGCGAATCGGAGGGTAGTATGGGATTTCTTGATTTTTTAAAGCCTAGATCAAAGGAGAATGTTGAATCATGCTGGCCTGGAGGCAAGATGCTTCAAGTCCATATAGAATACGATACACAAGAGTCTGTTTTTACCTATTTTGGTCGTTATGGTTTACAGTTTAGCGTTCCTAAGTCTAATTTAACGAATGTTATTGTTAAGGAAGTAAGCCGCACTCATAGTGTGCTTCAACTATATAGTGGTGAAGATTGCGTAGGGACTAGTGATTTGCTCCCTACTGAGGCCTGTAATATTATGAAAGATTGGGTATTACAATATTAATAATATGAATGTTGATATTTTATAGGAGTGTAATAAATTTTCTTTACATTCCTATAAAATAAGCATATAATTATTCATGTCATGGACCACTAGCTCAGCTGGCAGAGCACCTGACTCTTAATCAGGGTGTCCAGGGTTCGAACCCCTGGTGGTCCACCAGAGTAAAGAACTCACATTTTGTGTGAGTTCTTTTTTTGTGTAAATATTTTTCTTTTAGCTTTTTACATATCTTTTTAGCCTTTATATAGTTATTTACATGGTTAAAATACGTTGTGGTTTAATCCTATTTTTCTCAAACGAGTAGTCATTGATTTAATTAAGTTTATAAACTTTGATATTAATTGAATATAGTATTGATACAATATAATATATTTTATAGACAGTAAAACTATAATAGCTTATGATGGTTTTATAATAGTTTTCTCACTAGGAGGTACCAAATGGCAGTAGATGTTTCTAGAACACAAGATGTGTATAAAGATGCTGGCCAAAGTGTCAACTTCACCACTTTGTTATTAAACCGTAAAGATCATGAGGCAGAGCTTGAAGTGATTCAAGATATGGCAGATCGTATTCAAGCCATTAAACGTTCTGTTAGTATTCGCGCTAATGGGGAAGGTTTGGGCATTGCCTTTGGCTTTAGCCGTAAGGCATGGGATTATTTGTTCCCTAATGCACCGGTACCAAAAGAGTTAGAAGACTTCGAAGGCATAAAAGGTGATAAACAAGATGTACCCGCTGTAGCAGCTGACTTATTTTTGCATGTCCGCTCTAATGATGAATCTGTTACGTATACTGTAGTAGATCAAATTATGGAGTTCTTACGCCCTATTACATCTGTTGTAGATGAAACCCATGGCTTCCACTACGAACAAGGTCGTGCGATTATTGATTTCGTTGATGGTACGGAAAACCCTGTTGGCCAAGAGGCTGTAGAGTGGGGCGTTATTGGAGATGAAGATCCTGAATTTACTAATGGCTCTTATGCATTTGCACAGAAATATGAACATGATCTTGATGCATGGCGTGCACTTCCTACAGAAATGCAAGAGAAATTCATTGGCCGCCGCAAATTTAGTGATATCGAATTAGAGGATGACGAAAAAGACCCGGCAGCTCACAATGTAGTGGCTCAAGACAATCGTGATGATGAAGAACATAAAATCGTTCGTATGAATGTTCCATTTGCCCAACCAGGACATGGCGTACGTGGTACATATTTCATCGGTTATGCTCGTTACTGGGATGTAACTAAAACAATGCTTACCAATATGTTTACGCAAAACGATAAATTGCTTGATTACTCCAAACCTATTACTGGCATGTTATTCTTCATCCCATCTCTTGATACATTGGATGCTATTGCGGAAGGTGAACTATAACCGAATTCTGATTAATATTGGAAAGCTGTATATTCACTTAATTAGTTAGTAATATTTGGTTTTATTTATTAGATTAAAAATTTATTATATAATTCTATAGAAAGCGCCCCAAGTGGGCGCTTTTATGCTATAATAAATCTATTAAACTCGTAAAAATCCATTGTAGTTATGAATGAGGTATTCCATGAATTATACTAGCACCCGAGGTACCGTTGCGGTAAATGAAACATATGCATTGTTGCACGGCTTAGCAGAGGATGGTGGCCTATATGTACCATCTTTATTTCCTACAAACTGCTTAACTTACAATGATGTGAAAGATAAAAACTACCAAGAAGTAGCAGCCGTTGTTTTAGCAAAGTTGTTTCCATGCTTTTCAGAAGCTCATTTAAATGAAATGATTAATTCTGCTTACTGCGATGCTAATTTCAGCACCCGCGATATTGCACCATTACACTCTTTATTGGAAAAGGTTTCCGTATTGGAACTATTCCATGGCCGCACACAAGCTTTCAAAGATATGGCATTATCCTTATTTCCATACCTTTTAGTAGCTGCTAAAGAGGCGGAAGGTGAGAAAAAAGAGGTTCTTATCTTAACGGCTACTTCTGGTGATACTGGTAAAGCAGCTCTTGAGGGCTTCAAGGATGTACCAGGAACTCATATTCAAGTATTCTACCCGACTGATGGCGTTAGTCCTATGCAAGCGGAACAAATGCAAAAACAAGAAGGGGAGAATGTTAATGTTACGGCTATTCATGGCAATTTTGACGATGCTCAACAATTCTTGAAACGCCTCTTTGTTGATAAAGCGACTGCTGAAGAGGTTGCTGAAAAAGGGGTTATGTTCTCCAGTGCGAACTCTATCAATATTGGTCGTTTAGCTCCACAAGTAGTTTACTATGTAAATGCCTATGCTGAACTGGTTGCACAAGGTGCAATCCATGAAGATGAAGCTTTCAACGTTGTAGTTCCAACAGGTAACTTCGGTAATATCTTGGCTGCTTACTATGCTAAAAAAATGGGGATTCCTATCGGCAAATTGATTTGTGCATCTAATCAAAATAACGTACTTACTGACTTCTTTGAAAACGGTACCTACGATATGAACCGCCCATTCTATACGACGATTTCTCCATCTATGGATATTCTTGAATCCTCTAACTTTGAACGATTCTTATATTATATTTCTGGTGAAGATAGCGAACGTACAGCAGGATGGATGAAAGATCTTAAAACAACAGGCAAATTAACTGTTAATGAAGAAGAGTTTAAACGCGTTAAGACTGATTTTGCTGGTGCCTATGTGGATGATGAAGAAACGAAAGCAATCATTGAACAAGTATACAATTCTTACGGTTATGTAATGGATCCTCACACGGCGGTTGCTATGGGGGCGTATATGAAGGAGTTGGAGAAGCATCCTGAAGATGGCGCTCGTCATACTGTGATTGCATCTACAGCACATCCATTTAAATTCCCTACACCAATCTGTGAGGCATTGGATATCAAGGTAGGCGAGACTCCTTATGAAAGCTTAGATAATATCTCTGCTGTAACGGGTGTTGCCTTCCCTAAACAATTGGAAGCCTTACAATCCAAACCATTGCGCTTTACAAAAGCAATCGACAAAGAGAATATGAAACAAGAAATCTTGGATTTTGTAGATACATTCTCTAAATAATATAATGCCGCCTTTCCTTAGAAGGGCGGCATATCTATATGTTTTTTATTGAGTAATCATTTTTTATTGATTAACTAACTAAATTTATTTTCTCACTAAATTAACATTCATCATATATAATATGGAATTTTGTTAGTATGTATTGATGTATCCATTATTTATAGAAATATGGGTTTATAATTATATAGAGAAATATAATTATAGGAGGGGCTATGGCTAAAAAAGGCCTTATATATGCATTATTATCTGCACTTTTGTTTAGTACGATGAATGTATTCGTAAAACTGTTGGGGACGAATATTCCACCTGGGGAAATCGCTTTTGCCCGTGGATTCTTTGGGACTGTTGCGGTGCTCATTATCATGTATGTGAAGGGAATCCGTTTTTCAAAAGAGGATAGAGGGCTCCTCGTCATGCGTGGCCTATATGGCGGTTTTGGTATGGTATGTAATTTTATCGCTTTGGTACACATAAAATTATCTGATGCAACAATTTTATTTCAGACGACAGGAATATTTGTTTTTATCTTTAGTGCGCTGTTTCTGAAGGAATCGATACCTAAAGGGGCTGGCAAATGGCTCGGAGTTATTTTGATTGCTGTCTTAGTAATGGTAAACCCTTTTAGTTATGAATCATTTTCTTGGTATGCCTTGGTAGCAATTTTAGGTGCTGCTCTAGCTGCAGCGGCTTATACAACAATACGAACTATTAGTAAACGCGGACAACATAGTAATTTTGAAATTATGGCCTATTTTATGATTACTGGTATGATTGCGGGCCTCGTCACTACAGAACAGCTCGTTATGCCTCAAGGTACAGACTGGCTAATTATCTTTGCTATCGGTGGTATTAGTGTAGTGGCTCAGTTTTTCTTGACCGGAGCCTTTGTTACGACCAATGCTGTAGTGGCTCAATTCTTGCAATACGTTGGCGTATTTATTAGTTCCTTCTATGGGTTCTTGATCTTTGGTGAAAGCTTATCCATAGCAACAGTAGGAGCTGGTATTGCTATGTTTATATCCTCTGTCATGTTGGCGCGTCTTAAAGAACAGAGTGGTCCATTAAGAGAGGGCAAGGTCATAGAGGATAAAATTAAATAAATGTCGAATATATACAGTATCGCCCTTTCATTTTGAAAGTAGCTACAGACGGAGGAGCTATGTATATAAAATGGATGCATATTGAAAACTATAGGAACTTAGCGGATGTAACGCTAAGCTTTCACAATGATATTAATTACTTTGTCGGTGAAAATGCGGTAGGTAAGTCTAATTTTTTAGATCTCTTAGAAATTATCATGGAGTGCCATGGTTTTATTGAAAGTGATTTTACGGATGTAAATAAGCCTATTCGCATTGATTTTGAAATATCTCTAGGTGAGTTAAATTATAAAAGCATGTATACTGCTGATGAGGGACCTACCTACCGTTTACGACTTGAACAAGTTGTACAAGAGGTATATCCACGATTATACAGAGTCACTGATGCAGGGATTGAGCCTATGCCGTTGTCTATGATTCGTCATGCTTTATATGTGTGTCATCGCGATACCTCAGAGCAGGAACTGTTTTCTATACCGTCCTCTATATATGTAGAATTAGGACAGCTATTACAAGCTTATGTGTCTCGATTAGAAATGCCTACTGATGATTTTCAGCATGAAATTGTTAGTTTACGTAAGGATTTAGATCCTTACTGTATGCTCAATATTCAACATCTTGTAGAGGTATTGTCTACATCCTCCGCTATGGAACGTAAGTATTCTGCTGATAATGTACGATTGATTATGGCTGTGGCTCTCAAGATTTTGGCTCAAATTTATATGAAAGTGAGTAGTGCAACTACAAATTTAGAATCTTTACTTGTATATGATGCAAAGGGATACAAGTTTTTACCAATCTTTATAAGTGTGGATGAGCCAGAGCTACATTTAAGTCCGTATTTGCAACGGGCTGTGCTCAATTATTACCGTCAAATTGCAACTAATGAAAATGAAGAGTTTTTAGCATTGCTGCGAGATATTTTTAAAATAGATGGATTATTAGGACAGCTCTTTGTGGTTACTCACAGTACGGATGCACTAGTTGACGATTATCGTCATATTATTCGGCTTTATCGGGATGAAAATAATATGGTCTGTGCAGCGTGTGGAGTTACTTTCAATTTCCCTAAAGAGGTAGAGAAACACTTGATTATGCATTTTCCTGAGGCAAAAGAGGCTCTATACGCTCGGTGTATTATCATCGTAGAAGGGGAGACTGAGTACGGTAGCTTTACAGGCTTTGGTAAAAAATTAGGCGTGGACTTTGACTATTTTGGAATCTGTCTTATCAACGCTCGGGGCGAGTCCTCTATCAGTAAATTGCAAAAATTGTTTAATAGATTCTCTATTCCTACAGTAGCCCTCTATGATCGCGATGTAGAGGGAAAATATGCAAAAGCACATAGCAATATATTCTATACGGAGGAAATCTGTTTTGAAATGGATTTTGTATCGTATTTACTTGCGATGCACAAGCGTTCCATAATGGATGCCATCATCAAGGACATTATTGATGACGCTCGTCCGATGGTAACAAAGGATATGGCGCGGCGTGGTTATGCTAAATTAGGTATTACTAAAAGCCAAATTGTACAACGATGCTTACCGAATATTTCGGATCGTAAGTTGGATGATTTACATATCTATTACTTCTCTTGGTTCTTTGCTAATAAAGGAGTAATTGTAGGGCGACGTATTAGTCAATTTTTAGATGCTTCCATGATACCACCTGCATTTATTGCAGTAATAGAGCGTGCTAAACTTCTTTCGCTAGGCTTAGGTTAATGGAGTAATACATTACTACTTCTAATTAATAGAGTCTGACCAAAGTTTGGTTAGACTCTATTTTTTCGAAGGTAATATAGCATTTTAGAGTGTAGGCATAGGAAATATGGTGTAAAAAATACGCATAATAAGCGATTTATTACAATAATAGATAGAATTATGAAAAACTATATTAACTAAATTTTAAAAACTACATCGAAATTTCTTGACATCTTTTTATCTTTATTTTATGATTAGTACTGTTATTAATGCATTCTCAATTAAACGTATCTAGGAGTATGAAAATGAAAGACTTTTTAAATGACTTTAAAGCATTTGCTTTCAAAGGCAATATGATGGACCTAGCTATTGGTATGATTATTGGTGCTGCTTTCACAGCATTGGTTAATTCTGTTGTAAACAACCTATTCATACCTGTTCTCAGTGTATTCACAGGTGGTATTGATTTTAGTAATTTGTACTTGCCATTGAGCACAGGTTCTAAAGATGCATTCATGGCTGGTGCTGATATTGCTACAGCTCGTGCAGCTGGATCTGTATTGCCATATGGTACATTTATTACTGATTTGATTCAATTCTTGATTTTGGCATTTGTTGTATTCTTGATGGTTCGTGGTTTGGCTAAAATGATGAAATCTGCGAAAGAAGAGGAAGTTGCAGAAGCACCTGCAACGAAAGAATGTCAATTCTGTAAATCTGAAATCAATATCAATGCAGTTAAATGCCCTAACTGTACTGCAGATTTGAACTAGTTCAAATTTAAATTATACATAAAAGGAGTGAGGTTTTGACCTTACTCCTTTTTGTTGTATTACGTTAGCTTTCTAGTATAAAATATAATTATAATATATAGAATTTTTTAGGGAGGGATATACATGGAAAAGAAACCTCTAGTAGTAGTAAATGGACTGGTTCGCAAAGATGCGATTGCATATTTAAAAGAGCATGTAGATGTGCGCCAATGGACTGAAAAAACAGTGATGCCTCGTGAGGTACTGAAGGAATGGCTCATTGATGCGGATGGTTTGTGGTGTGTACGACCTTTAGATGTAGATGGTGATCTTGTAAAGAATGCGCCAAATTTAAAGGTTATAGCACAAGCGGCCGTAGGTTATGATAATGTAAATATTGATGAACTAACAGTGGCAGGTATTCCTTATGGCAATACGCCAGGTGTTCTCAATGAAACGGTAGCAGAACTTGCATTTACGTTGATTGCCACGGCTAGTCGTCGTATTATAGAAAATGCTAACTTTGTAAAAGACGGTCGTTGGGCTCAAAGACCTTCTAATATTAAAGGTTTTGATTTAAGTCGTCGCACTCTTGGTATCATTGGCATGGGGGCTATCGGCGTGTCTATTTCTCGCCGCGCCCGTGCCTTTGGCATGACCGTTGTATACCATAATCGCAACCAGCGTATAGATGATAAAATTCATAAAACAACTTATATGGAGTTAGATGACCTTTTAGCTACTAGTGATGTAGTTTGTGTAATGGCTCCATTAACAGATGAAACCTATCATATGTGTGATGAAGCATTCTTCAAGAAGATGAAAAATACCGCTTTATTTGTAAATGTAGGCCGTGGTCCTATCGTAGATACAAAGGCACTTATCAATGCACTTAAAACGGGTGAAATCGATTATGCAGCCCTCGATGTGACGGATCCAGAACCATTACCAATAGATCATCCATTATTAGATGTAGAAAATTGTCTCATTGTACCACATATTGGCTCCTACACAGATAGGACTCGTTATGACATGTCTATTTTGACAGCAGATAATATTATTGCCGGCGTTCATAAGAAACCGTTAAAAACATGTGTGAACGAAGAAGTGAACTACAAGAAACCTCAAATGGATGTAGAGTCTGCGCTAGAAGAGCTTAAAAAGGCTGGCGTTGATTTAACCGATTTTGACTAACAGTGCAAGACATTAAAAGATATGCGGTTTTATACAAAATATGGTAAAATAAAAGAATATTTTTCCTATGGAGGTAAGAACGTTGGAACATAAAGACATTGAAAAAGATGTAGCTCCTGAAGAAGTTGTATCTGTTAACTTTATTGAAGCTATTATCAACAAAGATAACGAAACTGGCAAATACGGTGGGCGTGTATTGACTCGTTTTCCACCAGAACCAAATGGTTACTTGCATATTGGACATGCTAAATCTATTTGCCTAAACTTTGGTATTGGTAAACAATACAATGGTTTAACAAATCTTCGCTTTGATGATACAAATCCTGTAAAAGAAGATGTCGAATATGTAAACTCCATCATGGAAGACGTTAAATGGCTTGGATTTGAATGGAATGAACAACCACGCTATGCATCTGATTATTTTGGCCAAATGTATGAGTATGCTAAGAAATTAATCACGCTTGGCAAAGCTTATGTAGATGATCAAACTGCAGATGAAATTAAACAAAATCGTGGCGATTTCTCTACTCCTGGTGTCAATAGTCCATACCGTGATCGTAGTGTAGAAGAAAATTTGATGCTCTTCGAAGAAATGAAAGCTGGTAAATATAAAGATGGGGAAAAGGTATTGCGTGCAAAAATCGATATGGCGCATCCTAATATCGTAATGCGTGATCCTGTTATTTATCGTATTGTAAATACAGAGCATCATAATACGGGTAATGAGTGGAAAATTTATCCTATGTATGATTTTGCCCATCCTATTGAAGATGCTATTGAACGCATTACGCATTCTATTTGTACATTAGAATTTGAAGTTCACCGACCATTATATGATTGGGTGTTAGAGGAATGGGATGATACTGAAATTCCACAACAAATTGAGTTTGCTCGCTTGAATGTAACTAAAATGGTTATGTCCAAACGTAAATTGCGTGCTCTTGTTGAAGCTGGACTTGTATCTGGTTGGGATGATCCTCGTATGCCGACAATCTCAGGTTTACGCCGCCGTGGTTATACACCGGAATCTATTCGTGATTTCTGTGAGCGCATTGGTGTAGCGAAGGCGGATAGCGTTGTAGATATTGCATTGCTTGAGTTCTGTATTCGAGAGGACTTGAAACTTAAAGCTAAGCGTCCTATGGTTGTTGTGGATCCTGTAAAGGTTATTATTACAAATTATCCAGAAGGCAAAACAGAACTTTGTACAGTTGAAAATAATCCTGAAAATGAAGAACTTGGTAATCGTGAAGTTGTATTTGGCCGTGAAATCTATATCGAACGCAGTGACTTTATGGAAGAACCAGTTAAGAAATTTTTCCGCTTAGCACCAGGCAAAGAAGTACGCTTGAAAGGAGCTTACTTCATTACATGCACTGATGTTATTAAAGATGAAAATGGTAATATTACAGAAATTCACTGTACATATGATCCTGAAACTAAGAGCGGTAGCGGTTGTACACGTAAGGTTAAGGGCACATTACATTGGGTTGAAGCGTCTACTGCAGTAGATATTGAATCCCGCTTGTACGATTACTTGCTAAAAGAAGATTCTGATGGTAAGGACTTCTTAGGTGATTTTAATCATGAGTCTTTACAAGTATTCAAGAGTAAAGGGGAAGCATGCCTTGCTAATACTGTACCAGGTGATCATTTCCAATTCTTGCGTCAAGGTTACTTTGTAACTGATAAAGACAGTACTTCAGACCATATTGTGATGAACCGTATTGTTGGTTTACGCGATAGTTGGGCTAAGGCACAAAAGAAATAATATAACGCTTATTTTATATTACTATAATGTTAAAGAACCGCTCCTTGGTGGGCGGTTCTTTAACACTGGGTTATTACTATAAATACTTTAATGACAATAGATATTTAGAATAGCCTAAGCCATTGTTTGGCTTTAATCTCTAGATGTTGTATTGCTAGCTTATTATATTAAAGCTTTGATGAGGAAAAACATGAAGAAATTAGTATTACTTGCTACGGCAGCGGCTGTGTTGGCATCTGTGCCAGCTACTGGTTCTGCAGCAAATATCAAGTCCATTTTAAATAGAAGTCAAACTGTAACATATCAAGGTGTTAAATTGCCTGAAGGTGTTACTATGTATCAAAACAATCCTAAAGCATTATTTGCAGGGGAAGGGAAAAAAGACGTTAAATCTGTACTTCTTGAAGCAGGTGTATCTTCTGCAGATGTATATACATTAAATATTAAAAACGAGAATGAAATGCAATATGCTGTTTATGCTAATGTTGTGTTAGGAAAACAATTATCTAGTCGTATGAGTGAAGCAAAGCATATGAATACAGATTCTTCATCTCTTGGAGCATTAGCAGCTGCTATTAACAATGGCGATAGCCCTGTACTTGGTACTTTCACGGTAATAAATCCATTAGCAAAACAAGGCAATGCCTATAAAGGCACATTGAAATATAAAAGTATAGCTAATAATAATTCTTATAATGAGATATTACATATTAGTATTTCTGAAGATAAATATACAGGACCAAATGCTCATTTAATTGCTGTTGACGAAGCTAATGATAGTGTTGTATTCCCTAAAGTTAAAGGTTTATTACATACCAAATAATTAATAATTATTGAAAATATATATCAATTATTCTTGACAATTTTTCTCATCAAGAGTACTATGAGCCTATAGGAATTATTCTCATTAGAGGAAATTCTAACGATGTGCAACAGGCAGGTACTATTATGATGAATTCAATTGACCATATCATTGGATATCATTGTGCACCGGCAATTCGAGGTATTAAGCTATCGAACTTGGTTTCTATTCCACGGGACATGAATGAACAAATCCAATTTGTATTGATAGAGTATAATAAAGCGTTCAATGAAAAAGGATTGTTCTTCTTTGAATTATGTCGTTGTAAAGCGCGAAGACTATTATTGGTATTCCGTGAGAAGCAATTAAGAGACTATGTACGGCAACCTGCGGTGATGTTATTTTTGAAAGCCTACGGTTATCATGATCGAATGAGCATTATGGAGATGCTCGAACATCTTAGATATCGTATGGAAGTAAGCATTGAGTTTCCACATGAAATCGGCATTTTTCTAGGTTACCCATTAAAGGATGTGAAATGTTTTATTTCTTATCGTGGTGGGAGATACCGAATGTGCGGAGAGTGGAAGGTTTACCATGATGTGGTAAATGCGCAACGCTCTTTCTTGTGTTACAAAGCATGTCGTGAATTTTGTCAAACTCAATTGATGTTGGGAAAAACATTTAGTTCATTGGTCGCAAGAACGGCCTAGGAGGTACAAGATGATTGGTGTAATTTTTTGGTCCGGTACAGGCAATACAGAACGCATGGCTTATGAAGTAGCTGAAGGTATTAAAGCTGCAGGTCAAGAAGTTGAAGTAAAATCCGTTTCTGAAGTATCTGTTGATGAAGCAGCCGCTTATGAAAAATTAGCTCTTGGCTGTGCTGATATGGGTGCAGAACAATTAGAAGAAGGCGAATTTGAACCATTCTACACTGAACTAGAAGGCAAGTTGAGTGGTAAAAAAATAGCGATCTTTGGCTCCTATGGTTGGGGTGGTACTTGGTTGGAAGACTGGGGCACTCGAATTAAAGATGCTGGTGGCGAATTAGTGGCTGATGGCGTAGCAATCTTGGGCGAACCTGATGATGATGGTAATGCACAATGCCAAGAATTAGGTAAAACATTAGCAAACGCTTAATTTGATTTTAATTACTAACATAAATACTAATAGTTAATAATAAAAGGTTGTAATGACGATAATTCGTTATTACAGCCTTTTTTGTATGTACTTATGATTGATATGATGGAGCAAAGGTCATTAAAAATTTTGATATCGATAAGTAAATGTGATGAAAATCATAATGTTTATTTATCTTTATCTCTATTTGTGTATATAAGCGCATAATTATAAATAACTTTAATACATAATTATATTGCGTTTTTGTACACATAGTCCTATAATTTAGTTAAAGAACCTAACAAAAATTTAGGTTGATACAAAAATAGTTAGGGTTAATTTTATATTAGCTATTAACCGGGCTAGCGTAATTTAAACGGGAAAGGTTAATCTATGACATTGAAAGAGGGGTTATTTCAATGAGTACATTAGAGCGAATAAAAGTCATAGCCCATGGATTAGCGGTACAATTTGGACCATCCTGTGAAGTATTGATTCATGATTTACAAGGGGATATTAATTCTTCTCTTGTATATATTGAGAATGGAACTATAACTAATAGACATGTTGGTGATGGCCCATCGCATGTGGTTTTAGATGTGCTGAGTCATGACGATGGTAGCGAGGGCAGATTTGGTTATCTCACAAAGACTAAAGATGGTCGAATATTAAAATCTTCTACCATGTATATTCGTGATGATACAGGTCGTATAGCATACTTGTTGGGGATTAACCAAGATATAACAGAGTTTGTTATGATGCATCGACTTTTGGATAGTTTGGTCAATACAGGTCAGGAAGATGCAGGATCTGTTGAAAAAATTACGACGAGTGTATCGGAACTATTAGATGATTTATTACTAGACGTAGAGCGTTTAGTTGGTAAACCAGGACCATTGATGAATAAGGTGGAACGCTTAAAAGCTATTACCTATTTAAACGAAAAAGGGGCTTTTCTTATCTCGAAGTCTTCTGAGAAGATAGCAGAGTATTTTAATATTTCTAAGTTTACTCTTTATAGTGATTTAAATACTGTAAAGGAAGAATCCTAGGAGGCAAATATGGAACGAATTCAGTGGAAACGTAATACAATGGCACCATCAAGTGACAAGTTTTTGTCCGTTATGGATGTTAGAGAGGTTAAGAAAGCTAAAGCGTTTCATGAAAGTTTTCCACAATATAGCGTTACTCCACTTGTATCGCTTAAGAATTTAGCGTCTTATATCGGTGTTGATGCACTCTTTGTAAAAGATGAATCCTACCGATTTGGCCTTAATGCATTTAAGGTATTAGGCGGCTCCTATGCGATGGCAAAATATGTGGCGCAACAAACTGGTAAAGCTGTTGAGGATGTACCATATGATGTATTAACATCTGCAAAATTAAAAGAAGAGTTTGGTCAAGCTACATTCTTTACTGCCACTGATGGTAACCACGGTCGCGGTGTAGCATGGGCAGCTAATAAATTAGGTCAAAAATCTGTAGTATTTATGCCAAAGGGCTCTACAGAATATCGTAGAAAACAAATCGAAAACGAAGGAGCTACCGTAACAATCGAAGACTTCAACTACGATGAGTGTGTACGCTTAGCAACCAAAAAGTCTAAAGAAGTTCCTAACGGTGTTGTAGTTCAAGATACTGCCTGGGAAGGTTATGAAGAAATTCCAAACTGGATTATGCAAGGCTATGGCACCATGGCTATGGAAACAGCCAATCAATTAGAAGCTGATAATTGTAAAGTTCCTACACATGTATTTGTACAAGCTGGTGTAGGTTCCCTTGCCGGTTCTGTAGTGGGTTACTTCACTAATCTATACAGCAATGTGGCTAAAAAACCTAAATTAGTTGTTGTAGAAGCGGCAGCTGCAGCTTGTTTATACAAAGGTGCTGTAGCTGATGATGGTAAACCTCGTATCGTAGAGGGTGATTTAGAAACAATCATGGCAGGCTTAGCTTGTGGTGAACCGAACACAGTTTCTTGGGATATTTTGAGAAATCATGCAGATGTATTCGTTTCTGCGCCTGACTGGGTGGCACGTTTAGGCATGCGCGTTGGCGGTGCACCGATTAAAGGCGATACTCCAATTACTACTGGAGAGTCTGGTGCAGTTCCATTAGGTCTTGTAATGGCAATTATGACAATGCCGGAATATGAAGACTTACGGAAAGAGTTAGAACTAGATGCGTCTTCAAAGGTACTCTGTTTCTCCACTGAAGGTGATACGGACCCTGAAAGATATAAAAATATTATGTGGTATGGTGAAGATCGTTAGGAGGCATTAATTATGGATTTACAAGCAATTAAACAAGCAGCGGCAACTTATGGCCCAGCGATGACAAAGTTTTTACGTGAGATCGTAGCATTCCCAGGTGAAAGTGCTGAAGAAAAAGATCATGTAAAACGTATAGAACAAGAGATGAAAGATCTAGGATTTGATGAAGTTGAAGTAGATCCTATGGGGAATATTCTTGGATATATGGGTACAGGAAAAACCCTCATTGCCTTTGATGGACATATTGATACAGTTGGTATTGGCAATCGTGATAATTGGGATTTTGATCCATACGATGGTTTCGAAGACGAAACTAAAATTGGTGGTCGTGGCGTATCTGACCAATTGGGTGGTATCGTATCCGCTGTATACGGCGCTAAGATTATGAAAGATTTAGGACTTCTAAGTGATAAATATCGTGTACTTGTTGTAGGCACCGTACAAGAAGAGGACTGTGATGGCCTTTGCTGGGAATACATGATTAAAGAACGTAATATCCGTCCTGAATTTGTAGTATCTACAGAACCAACTGATGGCGGTATCTATCGTGGGCAACGTGGTCGTATGGAAATTCGTGTAGATGTACAAGGCGTATCTTGCCATGGTTCTGCTCCTGAACGCGGTGACAACGCAATTTATAAAATGGCAGATATACTTCAAGACATCCGTGAATTGAATGCTAACTCTGCTGATGAAAGCACAAAAATTAAGGGCCTTGTTAAAATGCTTGATCCAAAATTTAACCCTGACCACTATGAAGAAGCTCGCTTCTTAGGTCGCGGTACAGTAACTACTTCCCAAATTTTCTATACTTCTCCAAGCCGTTGTGCAGTAGCTGACTCCTGCGCTATTTCCTTGGACCGTCGTATGACTGCTGGTGAAACTTGGCAAAGTTGCTTGGCAGAAATCGAAGAATTACCACATGTTAAAGAATATGGTGCGAAAGTATCTATGTACGAATATGCTCGTCCATCTTGGACTGGTTTGACATATCCAATCGAATGCTACTTCCCAACTTGGGTAATTCCTAAAGATCATAAAGTAACAGAAGCTTTGGAAGAAGCATACACTAGCTTATATGGCAACGAACGTATTGGTGCAGAAGATACAGTTGAAATGCGTAAAGCTCGCCCATTAACTGATAAATGGACATTCTCCACAAATGGTGTATCTATCATGGGTCGTAATGGCATCCCTTGTATTGGCTTCGGTCCTGGCGCAGAAGCACAAGCACATGCTCCTAACGAAATTACATGGAAACAAGATCTTGTAACATGTGCCGCCGTATATGCATTGTTACCATCCGTATACTGCAAAGACTAATATCACATATATTGAATTAGATCTATTTTAACGAAAATAACTGAAAATAGTTGATATTAAGAATTTCATATGGTACCTCAACATTTGATGAGGCATCGTATAAAGTTAGATCCTAAGTAGCCCTTTAGGGAATTGAAAGAGAGGACTTACAGATGACAGACTTCAATAAAAGTATTGAAACACTACAAGGCTTAGATGTTAGTAAAATGTACGGCGAAGATTTCTTCCTAACTTGGGAAAAATCTGATGACGAATTAAAAGGTGTTTGGGCAGTAGCTGATGCATTGCGTGCTCTTAGAGAACGCAATATCTCCACTAAAGTATTTGACAGCGGTCTTGGCATTTCCTTATTCCGCGATAACTCTACAAGAACTCGTTTCTCCTTTGCTTCCGCTTGTAATTTGCTAGGCCTTGAAGTTCAAGATTTAGATGAAGGCAAATCTCAAATCGCTCACGGTGAAACAGTTCGTGAAACAGCTAATATGATTTCCTTTATGGCAGATGTTATCGGTATTCGTGATGATATGTATATCGGTAAAGGGAATGCTTATATGCATCAAGTATCTGATGCAGTTAAAGAAGGTCATGAAGATGGTGTACTAGAGCAACGCCCAACGCTTGTAAACCTACAATGTGATATTGACCATCCTACACAAATCATGGCTGATACAGCTCATATCATCAAAGAATTCGGCGGTGTAGAAAACCTTAAAGGCAAAAAGATTGCTATGACTTGGGCATACTCCCCATCTTATGGTAAACCTTTATCCGTACCTCAAGGTGCTATTGGCTTATTCACTCGTCTCGGTATGGAAGTTGTATTAGCACATCCAGAAGGGTATGAAGTAATGCCGGAAGTTGAAGAAATCGCTAAGAAACAAGCTGAAGCTAGCGGCGGTTCATTCCGTAGAACTAACGACATGAAGGATGCTTTCAAAGATGCAGACATCGTATATCCTAAGAGCTGGGCTCCATTCGGTGCAATGGAAAAACGTACAAAACTGTATGGTGAAAATGATCATGAAGGTATTAAAGCATTAGAAAAAGTTCTTCTTGAAGAAAATGGTAAACATAAAGATTGGGCATGTACGGAAGAGATGATGAGTCTCACAAAGGACGGCAAAGCTCTTTACTTACATTGCTTACCGGCAGATATTACAGGTGTAAGTTGTGAAGAAGGCGAAGTAGATGCAACAGTATTTGATCGCTACCGCATACCTCTTTATAAGGAAGCAAGCTACAAACCATATGTTATTGCAGCTATGATTTTCCTTAGCAAATTTAAAAATCCTGTAGAAACCTTAAAAGAATTAGAACGGAAGGGAACCGAACGAGTTCAACCGTAAAGTAAAGTTTAGGGGCCATCCGTATTGATGGCTCCTTTTATTCTTAATAGTTTGTTATGAGGCATAACATGAAAAAGAGAGTTGTAGTAGCATTAGGGGGAAATGCATTAGGCAATTCCTTACCAGAACAGAAAATTGCTGTAAAAAGTACAGCTAAAACAATTATTGATTTAGTAGAAGCTGATTGTGATGTAGTGGTAACACATGGTAATGGACCTCAAATTGGTATGATCAACAATGCGATGGCTGCATTGACTCGTGAAGTAGAAGGTCAACCAAACACTCCATTATCTGTATGTGTAGCAATGAGCCAAGCTTATATTGGTTATGACTTACAAAATGCTCTTCACGAAGAGCTCTTAAATCGTGGTATAAAAGATTTGCCAACAATGACTATGGTTACACAAGTACTTGTTGATCAAAATGACCCAGCTTTTCAAAATCCTACAAAACCAATTGGACACTTTATGACTCAGGAAGAAGCTGAATACGCAGAAAAGAATTACGATTATGTGGTAAAAGAAGATGCGGGACGTGGTTATCGTCGTGTGGTGGCATCTCCAGCACCAAAAGAAATTATTGAACTAGAAGCAATTAAAGGTTTAGTAGGTAAACAATTAATTGTTGCTTGTGGCGGGGGAGGTATCCCAGTAACTAAAGAAGGTAATGAACTTCATGGTGCAGCCGCTGTTATTGATAAAGATTGGACTAGTAGTTTATTGGCCCAAGAAATTGATGCTGATGTTCTCGTTATTTTAACAGCTGTTGAAAAGGTTGCCATTAACTTTGGTAAAGAAAATGAAAAATGGCTTGATGAAATAACCGTTACACAAGCTAAAGAATTTGTATCAGCTGGTGAGTTTGCAGAAGGCTCGATGAAACCAAAGGTAGAAGCCGCTATAGCATTTGCAGAATCCCAAAAAGGCCGTGTTTCAATTATCACATTATTAGAGAAATCTAAAGATGGTATAGCAGGAAAAACAGGCACACGTATCGTATTATAATAATATATAAGTTTATAAGTATGCATTTCAACGAATCGTTGAGGAGGTGCCCACATGATTATATTAGGAAAAGGTACTGTTATTACTCGCGACGCTGATAGACCTATCATTTATGATGGTGCTATTGCTATCGACGGGACTCAAATTGTTGATATTGGTATATATGATGAATTATGTAAAACGTATGTAAATGCAGAAATCATTGATGCTCATGGTGGCCTAATTATGCCAGGTTTCATTAATGCACATCACCATATTTATTCCGCTCTTGCACGAGGTTTATCATTGCCAGGTCCGGCACCGACTAACTTCGGTGAAATCTTGGAAGGACTTTGGTTCTACTTAGATAATAAATTGACCGCTCCTGATGTAAAAGCAAGTGCATTACTTACGTATTTAGGCTGTATCGAAAATGGTGTAACTACTATTTTTGACCATCACGCAAGTTATGGTGAAGTGCCTAACAGCTTATCCATCATTGCAGATGTAGCTAAACAGTTTGGTGTTCGCTCTTGCTTGTGCTACGAAGTGTCTGACCGTAACGGTGTTGATCAGATGAAAGCCGCTGTTGCAGAAAATGTACGTTTTGGTAAAGAGGCTAAAAAAGATCCATCTAGACTCGCTGCTATGATGGGCTTACATGCATCCTTTACTCTAAGTCCTGAAACATTAGATTATGTGAAAGCACAAAATGAAGACAAGTTAGGATATCACGTTCATGTTGCTGAAGGCCCAGAAGATGTGGCAGATAGTAAAGAAAAATATGGCATGACACCTGTTAGACGCCTCGTAGAGGCAGGTATTTTAGGCCCTAAGAGCATCGCTGGTCACTGTGTACACGTAACTGACGAAGATGTGGCATTATTGAAAAACTCTCAAGCTAAGGTCGTACATAACCCAGAAAGTAATATGGGTAATGCAGTAGGCACGACAGATATCTTAAAACTATTAGATGCAGGGATCACTGTTGGGCTTGGCACAGATGGTTATACAAATGATATGCTCGAATCTTATAAAGTAGCGAATTGTCTCGTGAAACATGAGCAACATAAACCATATGTAGGCTGGGGCGAAGTACCTCATATGCTATTTGAAAACAATCGCAAAATGGCTAATGAATTCTTCGATACTACGGTAGGCATCCTTAAAAAAGGTGCCGCAGCTGACGTAATTGTTCTTGATTACGCAGCACCAACACCACTTGATGAAAACAACATCAATGGTCACTTACTATTCGGTACTAATGGTATGTATGTGGTAACAACTATTAGTGATGGTGTACCACGCATGATTGATCGTAAATTACAAGGCATTGATAAAGCTGAAGTAATGGACGAAGTTTTAGCAACATCTAAAGGTTTATGGAAACGACTAAACCCATAACGCAAACGCTTTAAAGGAGTGTGACATTATGAGTGACATTATGTATCCGGTAAGTTTCGGAAATTTGATGAACCACATTATGACTGAGTACAAGATGTACAATCGTATTTACAATGTAAATAAAATTCATCGTACGAATCATGATCAACGCTTATCTATCTTTGGTAAATCCATTGAAAATCCTGTAGGCCCAGCAGCTGGCCCTAATACACAGTTGGCACAAAACATTGTGGCATCCTATGTAGCTGGTGCTCGTTGCATCGAATTAAAAACCGTACAAATCATGTACGGTGAAGAATTAGGTATTCCTAGACCTTGTACTCTGTAGACGAAGCCTATAACGTAGAGTGGTCTTCTGAATATAGCTGTGATGAAGCTGCTGATGAATATATCAAAGCTTGGTTCGCATTGAAATTAATCTCTAAAGAATTAGGTTTAGGCAATCCAGATGGCTTTTTATTCATCATGAGTGTTGGCTACAACTTGGCTGGTATCAAGAGCCCTATGGTTGATAAATTCATCAACACCATGCGAAATGCATCTCAATCCCCTATGTGGGATACATGTAAACAATGGTGTCTTGACCATGTAGATGAATTTGAGCATATTGATGCTGATTATATCAACTCTATCAGTGATGAACTTTGCCAAGCAATTACATTGTCCACAATGCACGGTTGCCCAGCAGAAGAAATCGAATCCATTTGTTCGTACCTTATCAGTGAAAAAGGTCTTCATTTATACTTAAAATGCAACCCTACATTGTTAGGGCCAAAACGCATTAGAGAATTATTGGATAACGCTGGTTTTGAATACATTGACTTTGAAGATCATCAGTTTGAAGTTGACCTTCAATTCGATAAAGCTGTTCCGATGTTAGAGCGTCTTATCGCTCTTGGTGAAAAACACAATAAGATTTTCGGTGTTAAATTGACAAATACATTCCCTGTACAAATTCACAACAATGAATTGCCAGGCGAGCAAATGTATATGTCTGGTAAATCCTTGTTACCTGTAACAATTGGTGTAGCTGAGCTCTTAAGTGCTCAATTCGGCGAACGTTTGCCTATGTCTTATAGCGGTGGTGCTGTAAAACAAAATATCAAAGCTATCTTTGATTGTGGTATTTGGCCTGTAACAGTATGTACAATTCTTCTACAAGGTGAAGGTTACAATACTTTCAAAGGCTTAGCAGACGAAGTGGAATCTACTGATTACAATGCTGCTTTAAAAGTTCATAAAGATCTCATCGCTAAACTTGCTAAAGACATTAGTGAAAATAAAATCTTCAAGAAGAGCGATACAATGAAGAAAAAACGTGAAGCAATGCCATCCTTCCCAGGCACACGTAGTTCTGACTATCACTGCCGCGTAGTGTGTGGTGCTTGTGTTCGCGTATGTCCTAATAGATGTAATGAAGTCGTTACTGTAAATGATGCTAAATTGATCGTCCATGTTGATCAAAGCTGTAATGAGTGTGGTAACTGTGCATGTCATTGCGTAGAACCTTGTCAACCATACAAGGATCGCATTACATTCTTCCACAATGCTGAAGCTTTAGCAGATAGTACAAATGATGGTTTCTACATCAAAGGCACTAGCTGTGGTTATCGCTTCAAAGGTGAAGAAGCAGTATGTGACATCGATGCATTACCTGAAGAATTGAAAGGAGTCGTACATGCCTTCTGTAAAGAGCATGTGTACTATGTATCATGATTATCATACAACAAGGGGACTTGGTCTTAACTGATCGAATCCTTACCGGAGATTTATTAATTGATAGCGACAAAATTGTCGCCATCGATGAACACATTCCTGTTCCAGACGGGGCTAAAGTAATTGATGCAAAAGGTTGCTATGTGTTCCCTGGATTTATTGATCCTCATACACACTTTCAAATGACAAATGCCTTGGCGTCTACTGCAGATGATTTTGATAGTGGTACAAAAGCCGCTATTCTTGGTGGGACAACATCAATTATTAACTTTGCTTCTCCTGAGGAAGGATCCCTTTGTAAAGGTTTAGAAGTTCATAAGGAGCGTGCCTTGGGGCATTGCTCCTGTGACTACAAATTCCATATGGAGCTTGTAGAAATGAATGAAGAGGTATCTCATGAAATACCAAAGGTTGTAGAAGCTGGTGTATCGTCCTTTAAAGTGTACTTAGCGTATGGCTTCCGTTTAACAGATCGAGAAATTTATGATGCTATTGAAGCTATAAAACCAACGGGTGCGCTTGTAGGGGCTCACTGTGAAAACGGTGATCTTATCGATGCCTTTGTAGCAGATAAACGTAAACGTGGTGAATTAGATGTAGACAATCATCCACTCACAAGACCGGCCATGATTGAATCGGAAGCGATTAAGCGATTTAGTACAATTGGTGCTGCATTAGAGTATCCCGTGCATATTGTGCATGTAAGTTCTAAAGAAGGCGTAGATGAAGTTCTACGTGAGCGGGCATTAGGACATCAAGTGACTTGTGAAACATGTCCACAGTATTTGGTGCTTGATGAATCACGATATAAATTACCTGATTTTGAAGGGGTTAAATATGTGATGAGTCCTCCACTTAGAACGATACAAGATCAAATGGCATTGAAGGATGCACTAGTAAATGGTGTATTCCAAACCATTGGTTCCGACCATTGTAGCTTTACCTTTAATGATCAAAAATTAAAGAGTCGGTATGACTTTACCCGAATTCCTGGAGGTATTCCTGGAGCCGAAGAACGGGGTATCATTGCTTATGATGTGTTGGTTAACCAATGCAATATGAGCGCTGTAGATTTTATGAAATTAGTTAGTGAAAACCCAGCAAAGTTATATGGCATGTATCCCAAGAAGGGCACATTAGCTGTAGGTAGTGATGGGGATATAACAATTGTAGATAAGCATATAGAACATGTGCTTTCAAAAGAGTCCGCCCATACAAAGGCTGACTATATACCTTACGAAGGAATATCTGTAACTGGCAAGGTTCGAGATGTTATCCTTAGAGGTCACCATGTGGTACAAGATGGATCCTTAACAGAATCATATCTTGGTGAATGTATTCCTTAATGAGAGGAGGGCTATATATGTACCGCTTTCAAGTGAATGGCACCCAATATGAGGTTCAAGAGGATCAACGTTTAATTGATTTCTTGCGAGCTGATTTAAAGCTGACGGGCACTAAAGAAGGTTGTAGTGCTGGTGCATGTGGTACGTGTACAGTAATTATAGACGGAAAAAAAGCAAAGGCTTGTGTAAGCAAACTATCTCAATTAGATGGTAAATCAATTGTCACGATTGAAGGTTTATCTGAACGAGAAAAAGCAGTATACACCTATGCTTTTGGTGAATGCGGAGCGGTGCAGTGTGGTTTCTGTATACCAGGTATGATTATTAGTGCAAAAGTATTGATTGACGAAAATAATGACCCTACACCTGACGATGTTAAAAAGGCGATATTAGGTAATATTTGCCGTTGTACAGGCTATGTAAAAATTGAAGAGGGCATTATGTTAGCTGCAAAAATGTTCCGTGAGAATTTACCAGTTCCAGAAAAGGATACAAATGGTAATGTAGGCGCTCGTTTACACCGTGTAGATGCTGAGGAAAAAGCATTAGGTACTGGACAATATGCTGATGATATCTATATGGATGGCATGATTTATGCCAAAGCATTGCGTTCTAAATACCCACGAGCTAGAGTTGATCGTGTTGATGTATCTAAAGCTCTTGAACATCCAGCGTGTGTAACGGCATTGACCGCTAAGGATGTACCATTCAATAAGACTGGTCATTTAGTACCGGATTGGGATGTACTTATCGCCGAAGGTGATATTACACGTTATGTAGGCGATGCAATTGCATTGGTAGCAACTACTGAGAAGAAGTATCTAGATGAAGTATTGGCTTTAGTTGAAGTTGATTATACTGAATTAGAACCCATACTAGATCCATTGGAAGCGCTAAAACCAGATGCTCCTCAATTACATCCAGAGGGAAATGTATTGTCTCGTCAAACGTTATCTCGTGGCGATGTAGATAAGGCTATTGCAGAGGCTGCTTTTGTAGTAACAAATCATTATTCTACGCCTCAAACCGACCATGCATTTATGGAACCAGAATGTGCCGTTGCATATCGTGAGGGAGACGAAATTCATCTGCATTCAGGTAGCCAAAATGTTTATGATGATCGGCGTGAAGTTGCTCGTATGCTTGGCATTCCAAATGAATCTGTAAAGGTTCATAGCATGCTCGTAGGTGGCGGTTTTGGTGGTAAAGAGGATATGACCGTACAGCATCATGCATCTCTCGTAGCTTGGCTTACAGGTAAACCAACTAAGGTTCTATTCTCTCGTCAAGAAAGTCTTAATATCCATACTAAACGTCATGCGATGGAAATGGATATTACAACAGCTTGTGATGCAGAAGGTAATCTGGTAGCAAGTAAGGTAAATATCATTTCTAATTGTGGCGCGTATGCATCTTTAGGAGGTCCTGTACTTCAACGTGCTGGTACCCATTCTTGTGGCCCTTATCACTTTGATAATTTTGCCTTTGATGGTGTATGTGTTTATACAAATACTGTTCCTGGTGGTGCATTTCGTGGGTTTGGCGTAACACAAACTATCTTTGGTCAAGAGCAAAATATTGATGAATTAGCTGCGTTGGTAGGCATGGATCCTTGGGAATTCCGCTATAAAAATGTTGTGCGCCCTGGTGACTCATTACCAAATGGCCAAATTTGTTCCAAAGAAACCGCTTTAGTAGAATGTTTGGAAGCTGTAAAAGATGCATATTATGCCTCTGATCGTACTGGTCTTGCGGTATGTTTGAAAAATAGTGGTATTGGTGTAGGACTACCTGATACGGGTCGCGTTATTTTAGAAGTACGTGATGGTAAAGTTCGTATTCGTACGGGTGCCGCTTGTATTGGTCAAGGCATGGCTACTATGGCAACACAAGTACTTTGTGAAACGACAGGCTTAACGGCGGATAAAGTATTTGTAGAACGTCCTGATACAGTACGCACACCAGATTCTGGTACAACTACTGCATCTCGCCAAACGCTCTTTACCGGTGAAGCAACGCGTAAAGCAAGTCTTCGCTTAAAAGAAATGTTAGATACTAAAACATTAGAAGAACTGAATGGCGTAGAGATTTATGAAGAGTTTCTCGGTGAAACAGATCCATTTAATTCTGATAAATCGCATCCAAAAAATCACGTTGCCTATGGTTATGGTGCATGTGTAGCAACAATTGGTGAAGACAATAAGGTTGCTAATTTACATGTAGCATACGATGTAGGTCGTGTAGTGAACCCTCAATCCTGTACAGGTCAGGCCGAAGGTGGTGCCATTATGGGAATGGGGTATGCCGTTACAGAAGACTTCCCTTATAAAGAAGGGTATGTAACATCTAAATACGGTACGCTAGGACTTCTTAGAGCTACCCAATGTCCTCCAATTCATGTAAGTCTTATCGAAAAAGGGACACCAGAACAATATGCATACGGTGCTAAAGGTATTGGCGAAATCTCTAGCATTCCGATTGCACCGGCTATTGCAAATGCGTATCGTCGTATCGACGGAGAACCACGTAGGTCCTTGCCGATTAAACATACAGGTTATAAAAAATAGAATATTTGCTTAATGGTAGGGGCTTTTGCCCCTAGCCATCAAGGTTCCCACGTGAAGTCGATGAGATTTCTAAACTCTATCATGTACGATAGTATGACTATATTGTTTAACTAGTAACTAAAACGTAAGATATGAGGTGATTCTTATGAGTAAAGGTGCATCTGGTGTCGACCATGTAGATGGTATGCTGCCAATCCCGCAGTTATTCGCTTATGGTTTACAGCACGTTCTGGCTATGTATGCTGGGGCAGTAGCTGTACCAATTATTATTGCACAAGCTATGCATTTGCCAATTGAAGATTTAATTCGTTTGATTACAGCTGACTTATTTACATGTGGTGTAGCTACATTGATTCAAACATTAGGGTTCGGACCTGTCGGTGGTCGCATTCCTCTTATTCAAGGTGTAACATTTGCTTCTGTAGGTCCAATGATTCTGATTGGTCAGCAGCATGATATTACTACCATTTACGGTGCGATTATCGTAGCTGGTCTCTTTACATTCCTTGTGGCACCATTTTTCAGTCGTTTGATTCGGCTATTCCCACCTGTAGTAACAGGTACTATCATTACTATTATTGGTATCAACTTGATGCCAGTAGCTGTTAACTGGATGGGGGGTGGCGTAGGCAATAAAAACTTTGGCGATCCACTATACATAGCTCTTGGTGTAGCTACATTTGTTCTCGTTGTATTAACTTATCGATTTGGTAAAGGTTTCCTTGGTAATTTGGCAATCTTAGTTGGGCTTATTCTCGGTACAGCCTTAGCTATGATTGTTGGTATTACAGATTTTTCAGAAGTAGGGCGTTCTCAATGGATTTCTGTTGTGACACCATTCTATTTTGGCCTTCCAACCTTTGACTTTGCTTCTATTGTATCTATGATTATTGTAATGCTCGTAGTTATGGTAGAAACAACTGGTGATAGTATTGCAGTTGGAGAAATCGTAGATAAACCTATTGGTCAAAAAGAGTTGGCTGCGGTACTTCGTGCGGATGGCTTATCCACTATTATTGGTGGTATCCTTAATAGTTTTCCGTATACAGCATTTGCTCAAAACGTAGGTCTTATTGCTGTAACACGTGTTAAGAGTCGTTTCGTTGTAGCAGCATCTGGTGTAATTTTAATTTTATTAGGCCTTTTCCCTAAATTAGCCGCTATCGTAGCTTGTATTCCAAATGCTGTATTAGGCGGTGCCGGGATAGCTATGTTCGGCATGATTATCGCCAGTGGGATTCGTTCTCTTGGTAAAGTTAGTTTCGATGGTAACTATAACCTGATGCTAGTTGCCATTAGTATTGGGGTATCCATGATTCCTCTTGCAGCACCTCAATTCTATACACACTTTCCAGCATGGGCTCAAATTCTTTTGAAGTCTGGTATCACAGCTGGTAGTATAGTCGCTGTTATTTTAAATGTAATGTTTAATGGTTTTGGTTATAAAACTGTTAACGAACCTAATCGTGCGACTCGTAAATATCGTCACTTTACACGATTCAAAGGTTATCCTAAACATTTCTACCAATAAGATATAGTTAGACGAGTTTACTCTCATACGATTATATGTATTGTCTCTCACAGTAGAAACCTTGTTAGTATAGGTAAAACATCAATATATATGTTTTCGTTTGTTAAAAAGACCTCACTCTAATTTGGAGTGAGGTCTTTTTTTATGGAATCGTATACTACTTTGGTATATAATTAAATAATATTATTGCAAAGGAGACGCATTATGAAAGACGAGCGATTTATAGTTACATATAGAATAGAAGCGAGTACATATGAAGAAGCAAAATCAATTGCTTGGGCGGTTCAAGTAGAGCAAACCATAGAATTTCCATATGAGTTTGTAACGGATCCATACATTAAGGAAACTATTACTGGTCGACTAGAATCTCTTGAACCTATGGTGGAAGATTCTCCATATATCAATGTAGGTGTGATGTCAAATGCTGTAATTGATACCTCTCGTTACTATTTGGCTCGTATTTCATATCATGTAGATACTACAGCTTTAGAAGCAACACAATTTTTAAATGTTGTCTTTGGCAATTCTTCGTTACAGCCTCATATTTGGGTGGTGGATATTGAGCTATGTCCAACACTTTACGATGTGTTTAAGGGCCCACGATTTGGCTTACAGGGGATTCGTCGTTTAGTGGAAACTCCGACGCGCCCAATGATTCAAGCCGTTGTAAAGCCGATGGGAACACCGAATGTAGAATTGGCTCGTATGTGTGGCGCTTACACACGTGGTGGTGCAGATGTCATAAAGGATGATCATGGTATTTCTAATCAGTCCTTCTCTCAATATAAAGATCGTGTAAAACGATGTGCTGCTATGGTACAGGAAATGAATGCTGCACATGGTACACATACTTTATATGCTGCAAACGTATCTGGTGATGGTACAGATGTGTTAGAACGTGCTTATTTTGCTAAAGAGGTTGGTGCTACTGCTCTCATGGTGGCCGCAGGTCTCGTTGGTTTCGGTTGGTTACACAAATTAGCTACTGATGAAAAATTACGATTGCCTATTATTCATCATCCCGCTTATTCTGGTGGATTTGTGAGCCCTGGTGTATCTGGTGTAGCCGATTACTTACAACTAGGTTTATTACCTCGTATTTTTGGGGCTGATATGCCAATCTTCGTATCTTATGGTGGACGCTTTACTTTTACAGAGGAACAATGCAAGAGAATTTCCTCTTACATTAAACGACCAATGGGCTTGATGAAAGCAGCTTGCCCGGCACCGGGTGGTGGTGTTACAGATGCTCGTCTTAATGAACTCGTTGAGCTGTACGGAAATGATACTATGTTCCTCGTTGGCGGTGACATGTTCCGTCGAGGACCAGATATTGAGGCTAATATGTCGTACTTTGTAGAGCGTTTGACTAAATTATCTGAAAGAACGTAATAATAGCTTGAATTTAAATGAGTTAATACAATGTTTAACTAAATAACTAAGCTATTGACTTTTACAGAAATAATAGATTTATGATTAAGTATATGGAGTGTTTTGATGAGTGAATCATCACCGTTGGAGGTCCATGTCCTTGCCAGTGGTAGCAAGGGCAATTGTACAGTAATAAAAAAAGGGAACTCTGTCATATTGCATGATGTAGGCATCAGTTGCCGGCGCATTGTCAATGGGTTAAAAGAATTGCATATAGACATGGCTCAGGTGGAGGGCATATTCGTCAGTCATGAACATAGTGATCATATTGCGGGACTACAACAATTACTAAAACGATTTGATCTTCCTGTGTATACGAAGCAGGGCACATGGCGTGAAATTCAAGATAAGTTAATCGTACCGAAGAATCGATTAATTGAGCTTACAAAGGGCAGTTTAACGTTGGGCGGTCTCACCGTAGAGCCGTTTTCGGTAAGTCATGATGCGGCTGATCCAATTGGAATAAATGTGTTTGCTGGGAACGATAAGGCAACTGTTGTTACTGATACAGGTGTGATTTCAGATGATATTTTACGCAGGCTTGATGATACGACGCTGTTAGTGCTAGAGGCAAATTATGATCCGCATATGTTGCGTTTCGGACCCTATCAGCCGTTTTTAAAACAACGTGTGGCTAGTGATGAAGGTCATTTGAGTAATGAAATGGCTGCACAAGCTCTACTCATGATGAAGCGTCCTAATTTTATGCAAGTTATATTGGCTCATCGATCTGAAAATAATAATAACGCTGTCCTTGTTACTCAAACCATTGGTAAAATGCTTGTGGATGGTGGTGTTCGTATTGGACCTGAAATGAAGCTGCAACATGGTCAACCTAATGAAATCGTGTCCATCCAATCTGTGAAGAGGTAAAAATGAGATTTTATATAGTCTGTATCGGCAAATTGAAGGATGCTTATTTACGTGAGGGTGTAGCAGAGTTTGTGAAACGTATGCGTCCCTATGGTGGTATTACAATTACAGAGCTGAATGAAAGTAAAATTGGAGATAAGCCGAGTGATGCGGATCGCAAACAAGTTGTTGCCGAAGAAGGAGACCGTTTATTAAAAGCGGTTCCTAAAAATGCGTATACCGTATTACTTGATGTGTATGGCAAAACGATGTCCTCTGAAGAACTCGCTAAGACGGTATCTAAACTTGAGGTGGATGGTGTGAGCGATATGGCCTTCATTATTGGTGGTGCCTTTGGGGTGAGTGATACATTACGTCAGACTGCAAATTATAAATTATCCTTTAGCCCTATGACTTTTACACATCAAATGGTTCGATTGTTACTCGTAGAGCAAATATATCGAGCATCAAAAATTAATCGCAATGAACCTTATCATTGGTAGAAGAAGTAGATTTAAAAATTATTTGTATAATACTTTCAGAAAAAAGGAGTTTTATTATACTGTGGCGAATAGTATAATAAAGCAAGATGTATTTGTAAGGAGGAATTCACTATGAAAATCCAAGAAGTAATGAATAAATACCCTGTTACTGTTGGCAAAGATGCGCCGATTTCTGATGTAGCTGATTTGTTGGTTAAATATAATTTAACAGCTGTGTCCGTAGTGGATGATGATAATAAGTTGTTAGGTATTATCTCTGAAGGTGATTTACTATATAAAAAAGTACGTCCTCATGTGCCTCATTATGTTAATGTATTAGGCGCTAGCATCTATTACAATGGCATTGGCGAATACAATGCTCAATTCAAAAAATTATTGGCATCTCACGTTCATGAGTTGATGACTGATGAAGTAATTACAACCACACCGGATAAAGATGTAGAAGAAATTGTATCTGTTATGCTTGATCAACATTTGAAAAATGTGCCAGTTGTAGATAAAGAGTATCGTTTGATCGGGATTTTGTCTCGTCGTGACATTATCAAATTGATTGCTAAAGATAACTAATTAGCATAATTATGTAAAATATGTAAAGACCACCCATTTTGGGGTGGTCTTTTAGTGTATATTGAGAAGAATTGCATTGACCTTGCATTTATGTTATTATTAGGAGTGCATAATATACTACAGAAATTTGGGCATATTGCCCTTCGAGGAGGACATATTTTAAATGAAAGCAACTGTAAATCCTGTTGATCAACACGTAGTAACGTTAACTATTGAAGTACCTGCAGCAGAAGTAGATAAGGGCATTAAACAAGCTGTAAAACGCATTGCAGGTCAAGTGAACATCCCTGGCTTCCGTAAAGGACATGCGCCTCGCCGTATTTTGGAAATGAACTTCGGCAAAGAAGCTATCTTGGAAGAAGCATTTGAAGTATTGGCTAGCCAAAACTATAGTGCTGCACTTCGTGAAAATGATATCGTGCCTGTATCTGAACCTGAAATCGAACGAGAACAATTCGAAGAAGGCAAAGATTTGATTTTCAAAGCTACTGTAACTAAACGCCCTGAAGTTAAACTTGGCGATTACAAAGGCTTAGAAGCAGAAAAACAAGATGCTACAGTATCTGATGAACAAATCGAAGAACAGTTGAACAATATTCGTGAACAACAAGCAAAAATGGTTGTTGCTGAAGAAGGCGCTACAATTCAAAAAGATGACTTCGCAGTAATCGACTTTGCTGGTTCCGTTGATGGTAAACCTTTTGATGGTGGTGAAGGTAAATCCTACCCATTACAAATCGGTTCTGGTAGCTTCATTCCTGGCTTCGAAGATCAATTAATTGGCGCTAAAGCTGGTGATGATGTAACTGTAAAAGTAACATTCCCTGAAGACTACTTCGTAGCAGAACTTGCTGGTAAAGAAGCAGAATTCAAAACTCATATCCATGATATTAAACGTAAAGAATTGCCTGAATTGAATGATGAATTTGCAAAAGAAGCAAGCTCTTACGAAACTATTGAAGAATTGAAAAAAGATCTTCGCACTAAAATGGAGGAAGAAGCTTCCCGTCGTGCAATCGATACTTACAATGCTGACTTGATTCAAACAGCTGTTAAAAATGCAACTGTAGAAATCCCAGAAGTAATGATTAAAGATCGCGTAGAACAAATGATTCAAGAATTGGCTATGAATATGGAAGGCCGTGGCTTGAAACTTGATGACTACTTGAAATTCTCCAATAAAACTATCGAAGATTTACGCTCTGAATACAAAGATTCCGCAGCTGAAAACGTACGCGCTGATTTAGTATTGGATGCTATTGCAACTGCTGAAGGTATCGAAGTAACTCCAGATGATATGAACCGTGAAATCTTCATTATGGCTCAAAACTTTGGGGCAGATCCTAAAGAAGTTTGGGATATTATTGCAAAAGAAGGTCGTGTAGCTATGTTGGCAGGCTCTGTAGCTCGCAAAAAAGCAGCTCGATTCATTATTGATAATGCAAAAGGCGCTGAAGCGGCTGAATAATAGTTTGCTCAACTAGGTACATGAAAAGGTGATTATATGTATGTACCAATCGTAGTTGAACAAGGTGAACGCGGAGAGCGTTCCTATGATATTTACTCTCGCTTGTTAAAGGATCGCATTATTTTCCTTGGTGGCCCCATCGATGATAATGTGGCAAATGCGGTTATTGCGCAAATGTTATTCCTAGAAGCAGAGGATCCTGATAAGGATATCCATTTGTACATCAATAGCCCTGGCGGTGTTGTAACTGCCGGCATGGCTATTTATGATACGATGCAATATATCAAACCAGATGTGTCTACTATTTGTGTAGGCTCTGCAGCGAGCATGGGTGCTGTGCTTTTAACAGCTGGCACTAAAGGTAAACGATATGCGTTGCCTCATGCGCGCATCATGATTCACCAACCATTAGGCGGTGTGCAAGGGCAAGCATCTGAAATTGAAATCCATGCCCGTGAGATTCTTCGCATGCGTGAAGAGTTAAATGGTATCTTAGCTTCTCGCAGTGGACAAGATATTGAAGTAGTAGCTCGCGATACAGATCGCGATAACTTCATGAGTGCTCAGGATGCCGTTGAATACGGCTTAATCGATGAGGTACTCACAAGAGAACCTGTAGAAAGCAAGTAATGGAGGCGCCCCTTGGCAAAAGATAAAGATACTATGCGCTGCAGTTTTTGTGGACGCACAAGCGAAGAAGTCCGCAAATTAGTGGCGGGTCCTAACGTGTATATTTGTGACGAATGCGTTGAAGTTTGTGAACGCATCATTGCAGATGAGTTGGGTGCGGTTGAGACGGACGACTTCAATTTAAAAGAATTGCCAACGCCTAGAGAAATTAAAGCTCATCTTGACGAATATGTTATTGGTCAAGATGATGCTAAAATCTCTTTAGCTGTGGCCGTATATAATCACTACAAACGCTTACAAACAGATAATGTAGTAGATGATGTAGAATTACAAAAGGCTAATGTATTGTTCATTGGTCCTACTGGTAGTGGTAAAACACTATTGGCTCAAACCTTAGCGAAAATGCTAGAAGTACCATTTGCTATTGCAGATGCTACAAGCTTAACTGAAGCTGGGTATGTGGGGGAAGATGTAGAAAACATCCTACTCAAAATTATTCAAGCTGCAGATTATGATATAGCTCGGGCTGAACGTGGCATTATCTATATCGATGAAATCGATAAAATTGCTCGTAAGTCTGAAAATCCTTCTATTACACGTGATGTGTCTGGTGAAGGTGTACAACAAGCATTGCTTAAAATCTTAGAAGGTACCGTTGCTTCTGTTCCTCCTCAAGGTGGTAGAAAGCATCCTAATCAGGAAATGCTTCAAATCGACACTACGAATATTCTCTTTATTTGTGGTGGAGCATTTGATGGTATGGACAAGGTTATTACTAAGCGTACCGCTAAGAAAACACTTGGTTTTGGTGCAGATGTACAGCGTAAAGAAGAACGTAATATATCGGCTATCTTAAAAGATGTTGTACCTGAAGATTTATTAAAATTTGGTTTGATCCCTGAGTTTATTGGACGTTTGCCTGTAATGGTGACATTAGATCAATTAGACAGAGATGCATTAATTCAAATTTTGACAAAGCCTAAAAATGCATTAACAAAACAATATGAAAAAATTCTATCCCTTGATGGTGTAGAGTTAACTTTCACTGAAGATGCATTAGAAGAAATCGCTGATGAAGCATTACAGCGAAAAACAGGTGCTCGTGGTTTGCGTGCTATCATTGAAAAGGTGATGAAACGCGTAATGTTTGAGGTTCCTTCCATGCCGGAAGTAACTAAGTGCATTGTGAATCGTGAATCCGTATTAAGCACAGGTGAACCTATACTCAAAAATGAGGCAGACCAAGACATCCAGTTGAAATCGTAATTCGAAGAAACTCATTTCTGTGTAGGAATGAGTTTCTTTTCATAATATATATACCTGGAGGAAGTATGAATTTACTCGAAGTTGGGATCCCTACCGTACCTCTCAGAGGCATGGTAGTATACCCGAATATCGTGATTCACCTCGATATCGGTCGAGACAAATCCATTAAGGCGGTGGAAGCCGCAATGAATGAGGACCGCATTTTAGCCGTCGTAACTCAAAAAGATGATGCTGTAGATGCACCAACAGTTCATGATTTAGCCCAAATGGGTACATTAGTAAAAATTAAACAAATGTTGCGCTTACCAGGTGGTATAGTACGTGTTCTTGTAGAGGGCATCACTCGTATTCGTCTTATGAATATTACTAGCATGGACCCTTATTATATAGGAGACTATGAACGAGTGGCGTCTGAATTTGAAGACGATGTAGAGCTTGAAGCTTATCGTCGTTTGGTTCAAGCTAAATTTGGCGAATGGGCAGAAGAAGCTAAATCAGTTACTGATGAAGGTGTAACGCGCGTTATGGAATTACGCAATCCTTGTGAATTAGCTGACCAAGTTGCATTTCTATTGCCTATTAATAATTTGAAACGTCAAGAGTTACTTGAAGAATTATCTGTAGCTCGTCGTCTTAACATGATTGTAGGCATTTTAAATATGGAATTACAAATCTCTGATTTGGAAAATTCCATCAATAATCAAGTGCGTCAATCTATGGAAAAAGCGCAGAAGGAATATTTCTTGCGCGAAAAAATCCGCGTTATCCACGATGAGTTGGGTGATAAAGGAGATCCCGAGGAGGAGGCAGAAGAACTACGAGTTAAGTTAAAAGCACTTAACCTAAGTGAAGACGTACATACGCGTATTGATAAAGAAATTTCTCGTTACAGCCGCATGCCTCAATTGATGCCGGAAGCAACAATTTTGCGCAATTACCTAGATTGGGTATTGGCATTACCGTGGAATGAATTAACGGAAGACCGCTTAGATATCAAGGGCGCTCATGCTATGCTCGAAGCCGATCATTATGGCCTTGAAAAGGTTAAGAAACGCATTTTAGAATTTTTAGCGGTTCGTAAATTAACCGGTAAAAATAGTGGCTCTATTCTTTGTTTAGTAGGCCCACCAGGCGTTGGTAAAACCTCTTTGGCTACCTCTATTGCTAAAGCAATGAATCGTAAGTTTATCCGTGCATCCTTAGGTGGTGTTCGTGATGAAGCTGAAATTCGTGGACATCGACGTACTTATATTGGTGCTTTACCTGGTCGTATGATTCAGGGGTTAAAAAATGTAGGTACTAAGAATCCTGTATTTTTATTGGATGAAATTGATAAATTAGCATCTGATTATAAAGGTGATCCATCTTCAGCGTTATTAGAAGTATTGGATCCAGAACAAAATAGCACATTTAGTGATCACTTTATCGAAGTACCGTTCGACTTCTCTGAAGTTTTCTGGATTACTACGGCTAATGTAGCATCTAATATTCCTGGTCCATTGTTAGATCGTATGGAAATTATTGAGTTGTCCAGCTATATGGAAGAAGAAAAACTAGAAATTGCTAAGCGTTACTTAACACCTAAGCAAATTAAGAAAAATGGCCTTGAAGATTACAAGGTTAAATTATCTGATGCTGTGTTAAGAAAGGTAATTTCCGAATATACTCGCGAAGCAGGTGTTCGTACTTTAGAGAAAACAATTGCTAAGATTTGCCGTAAGATTGCTTTCAAAGTAGTTGAAGAAGGCGGAGACGCACCAAAAGTCACTACTAAGAATCTGCACGAATTCTTAGGCGCACCAATCTTTGTTGACCAAGAGCGAGAAAAGAAAGCACAAGTTGGCTATGTAAATGGATTAGCTTGGACATCTGTTGGTGGTGTAGTATTACCATGTGAAGCTACAACTATGAATGGTACCGGTAAATTGGCTTTAACTGGTAGTCTCGGCAAGGTTATGCAAGAGTCTGGTCAAGCGGCTATGAGTTATATTCGCCATAATGCAAAAGCTTTAAAGATTGAAGAAGATTTTTATAAAAAGCTTGATATTCACGTTCACTTGCCAGAAGGGGCAACCCCTAAAGATGGTCCTTCTGCAGGTATTACAATGACATTAGCTATGGTATCTATTTTGACTAACCGCAAGGTTCGTTCTGATATTGCCATGACTGGTGAAATCACATTGCGTGGCCGCGTATTACCAATAGGCGGCTTAAAAGAAAAATTATTAGCAGCCTTGTCTCATGGTATTAAAGAGGTGTTGATTCCAAAAGGCAATGAAAAGGATATTGCAGAATTACCTGACATTGTGAAAGAAGGACTCATCATTACGCCAGTTAAGACAATGGATGAAGTATTAGCAAAGGCACTTGTGTAATGCAAAAGAAGAAAAAATCCACTAAACCAATGGGCCCAAAACCACAATATACACGAAAAGAACCAAAGGGGCCTCGTATTATAGCTGCAAAATATAATACTTCCTGTGTGAAGGCGGATCAATATCCTGAAGGGGATACCGTAGAAATCGCCTTCCTTGGACGCTCTAATGTGGGCAAGTCTTCGTTGATTAATTCTTTATGTAACTATCGTGGGTTAGCCCTCGTTAGTGGTCAGCCAGGTAAGACTAAGACGATAAACTACTTTGATATTGAATCAAAAGAGGATATTTCTGACACCGAGGAACGCAGATATAACTGGTTTCTCGTGGACCTTCCTGGTTATGGTTTTGCAAAGACAAATAAAGGAAACCGCAATCTGTGGTCTTCCTTTATTGCCGATTATATTTTACATTCTGAACGATTGATGTTGTTGTGTTTACTTATCGATGGTCGCCATCCTGAAATGGCCATTGATAAGGTGGCCTTTGATTGGCTCGTCGAAGCCGGTGTTCCGTTACAAATTGTAGTGACCAAGGCCGATAAATTGACGGCTAAAGAAAAGTCTGCAAACTTGTCTATTATTAAAGAGCTATATCCAACGGCTACCCCGCCGATTTTGTACAGCTCTTTAAAGCATACTGGACGTGAGCTTTTACAACAACGAATCAATAAAATTTTGGTAGGAGATGAAGCATGAGTCAAACGAACGAATTAGAGATTATGGAACGCATTGCTTTAGATTTAGAGCGTGTCGAAGAGTCTCTTGCATCATCTTTTAATACCGGTGTAGAGGACTTCAATGCACTGATTCGACCGTTATCAGCAGCAGGTGGTAAGCGTTTGCGCGCTCAATTGTGCCTATTGATTGCTAATGCAGGGACATCTATAGAGCGTCAACGCGTCAAAATTGCTGAGGCTGTTGAAATGCTTCACTTAGCAACACTTATCCATGACGATGTATTAGATCAAGCTGAAATTCGCCGAGGTGAAGATACCATTCACATGCATAAAGGCAATAAGGTAGCTATCCTTAGTGGTGATTATTTATTTGCTAAAGCATTTAAAATCGTATCTGAAATGACGAATATGAAGTATCTTCAAGTCTTCTCTCATATTATTACATGCCTTGTAGAAGGTGAGTTCATGCAAATGGAAGATGTATATCGCATCGATCAAGGTATAGAGCGTTATATGACAAAAACGCAAAAGAAAACAGCAGACTTCATGGAAGGCTGTATGGAACTTGGTGGTCTCTTAGGAGATTGGCAAGAATCTGAAATCATAGAATTGAAAAAATATGGTCATGCATTAGGTATGGCATTTCAAATTACAGATGATATTATGGATTATCGTGAAACAACGGAAACGACAGGAAAACCTGTAGGGAACGATCTTCGAGAAGGACTATTGACGTATCCGTTATTGAGTATCGTTAACGATGGTAATAAAGATAAATTGCTTGAAGATATTAAAGGCTTAAACAATGGTGGTAATGAGCAAGACATTATCGATTATGTTGTTGCTCAAGGTGGTATCGATAATACATTAGCTGTAGCTGATAAATATTGTAAAGATGCTTTAGCGGCACTCGCTGCAGTGCGTGATTTTCCAGGGAAGGAATTCCTTGTGATGGCTGTAGAAAATCTAGCTGATAGAAAGGTATAATATGGAACCGTTCGAACCAAAACCGGATTTCGAATATCCCATGCAAAAACCTTCTTTTGATAGTGTAGTTCGTCAAAAACGGCGTGAAGCAGAGCAAAAGGCTGAACAAGAACGGTATAAGGTGGCGAATCTACGCGTTCCTAAGGAATCGGAAAATGAGCCGATTTATACTGAAATGGAACAGAAGATGATGGATGAGGCGAGGGAATTATCCCTTGTAGGACATCTTTCTGAGCTACGAAAACGATTGATTATAATGGCTGTAGCGGTTATTGTGGGAACTTGTATTTCATATTATTATGTAGACTTATTATTGGAAATACTTCTAAAACCAGCTGGCAAGCTCTATTATATGAGACCTACTGAGGCGTTCTTTACGTATATGAAAGTATCTGTAGTAGGAGGCCTCGTCATAGCGGCTCCCATTATATTGCATCAGATTTGGCTATTTGTTAAGCCTGCACTGACTGCGCGAGAAAAGCAGTTATCTAACTGGATTTTACCAGTTGCGATTAGTCTATTTGGAATAGGTATTGTATTTTCTTATTTTCTCGTATTGCCTGCAGCAGTGAAGTTCTTTATGGGCTTTGCCACAGATGAATTACAACCGATGTTTTCCATTGGTCAGTATATGGACTTTGTATTGTCCTTTGTACTGCCTTTTGGATTTATCTTTGAACTGCCGTTGATCTTAATTATTTTGGGATATTTCAACTTAATTACATCACGCTTTTTAAAAACGAAGCGAAAAATATTTATTCTTATATCCTTTATCATAGGTGCTGTCATTTCACCTACACCGGATATGTTTTCTCAAACGATGATTGCATTACCTATGATATTGCTATATGAAACAAGTCTATTTGTATTGGCTAAGATTATGAAGCGCTAAGGAGTATTTTAGGAGGAACGATGAAAACCTACGAAAATTTAACCACATATAATCCTGGTGAAATAGAAGGCAAATGGTATTCTTATTGGGAAAATCAAGGATACTTTCACGAAGAAGTAGACACGAATAAAGAGCCATTTAGTATCGTCTTACCCCCTCCTAACGTAACTGGTATGTTACATATGGGGCATGCCCTTGATAATACATTACAAGATATCCTCATCCGTTTTAAACGTATGCAAGGCTATAATGTGTTATGGATGCCAGGTACAGACCACGCTGGTATTGCTACTCAAATTAAAGTAGAGGAAATGCTTGCTAAAGAAGAGGGCAAATCTCGCTATGATTTAGGCCGTGAGAAATTCGTAGAGCGCGTGTGGGAATGGAAAAAAGAATACGGCGATACCATCGTAAAACAAATCCGTAGTCTTGGTGCATCTTGTGACTGGACCCGTGAACGATTTACTTTGGATGAAGGATACTATCATGCGGTGCGGGAAGTATTCGTAAAACTTTACGAAAAAGGTTTAATCTATCGTGGAGAACGAATTATCAACTGGTGTCCTCGTTGTGCAACCGCTTTATCTGATGTTGAAGTTGAGCATGAAGACGAACATGGCCATTTATGGCATATTAAATATCCTGTAAAAGGTGAAGATAATCGTTTCGTTGTTGTTGCTACAACTCGTCCAGAAACAATGTTTGGTGATGTAGCAGTAGCAGTAAATCCTAATGATGATCGTTATAAAGATCTCATTGGTAAAACATTGATTCTGCCATTTGTTAATCGAGAAATTCCTGTAATTGCTGATGGCTATGTAGATGCTAGCTTCGGCACAGGCTGTGTAAAAATTACACCTGCTCATGACCCTAATGACTTTGAAATGGGTCAACGTCATAATTTGGAATCTATCGTTGTTATGAACAATGATGCAACAATGAATGAAGGTGCTGGTAAATTCAATGGTTTACCACGTGAAGAAGCGCGTAAACAAGTAGTAGCAGAACTTAAAGAATTAGGTCTGCTTGAAAAAATTGATGATCATGACCATGCAGTAGGTCATTGTTCTCGTTGTAAAACAATTATTGAACCAATGGTATCTAAACAATGGTTTGTAGATATGAAACCGTTGGCAGAACCAGCTCTTAAGGTTGTTAAAGACCACGAAGTAGAGTTTGTTCCAGAACGTTTTACAAAAACATATGTGAACTGGCTTGAAAATATCCGTGATTGGACTATTTCTCGTCAATTGTGGTGGGGCCATCGTATTCCTGCATGGTATTGTGATGACTGTGGTGAAACGATTGTTAGCCGTGAAGATATTACAGAATGTCCTCATTGCCACGGTCATGTTACACAAGATCCGGATGTTCTTGATACATGGTTTAGCTCTGGTTTATGGCCATTTGCTACAATGGGTTGGCCTAAGCAAACTCCAGAACTTAACCAATGGTATCCAACAAGTGTGCTTGTAACTGGTTACGATATCATCTTTTTCTGGGTTGCTCGTATGATTTTTATGGCTCTTGAGTTTGAACATGAAATCCCATTTAAACATGTATTTATTCATGGTCTTGTTCGCGACAGTCAGGGCCGTAAAATGAGTAAATCTTTGGGTAATGGTATTAATCCACTTGAAGTTATCGACCAATATGGTGCTGATGCATTGCGCTTTACTCTTGTAACTGGCAATACACCTGGTAATGATATGCGCTTCTATATGGAACGTGTTGAGGCTAACCGTAACTTTGCCAATAAGATTTGGAATGCATCCAAGTTTGTATTGATGAACCTTACAAATTATGATGAAAGTTTCGTTCCAACAGCAGATGATTTGACATTAGCAGACCAATGGATTATTCAAAAATACAATGAAACAGTACAAAGCGTAACATCTAATCTCGATAAATTCGAACTTGGTGAAGCTGCGAGTTCCGTATATGACTTCATTTGGAATACGTACTGCGATTGGTACATTGAATTAGCGAAACCTCGTTTGTATAGTGAAAGCAACGAACGTGATCGTCGTACAGTGCAATATTTACTTGTAACAATCTTACGTCACATGCTCGAATTATTGCATCCATTCATGCCGTTTGTAACTGAACATATTTGGCAACATTTGCCACATGAAGGGGACAGCATCGTTGTTACTAAATGGCCTGAAGCATTGAAATTCGATAATCTTGAAGGTGCAGCACGTCAAATGGAAGTTATGATGGATGCCATCAAAGGTATTCGTAACATGCGTGCTGAAATGAATGTGCCTCTAGGTAAAAAAGCTGAGGTTATCGTAGCGCCAACAGATGAAGCATTAGCTAAAACTGTAGCAGAACATAGTGACTACTTTGTAACATTGGCTTGGGCTGAGAAAGTAACAATTCTTGGTACCGACGATCCAAAGCCAGAAAATGCGACTGTAACCGTTGTCAATGGTATGGAAGTATATCTCTTACTTAAAGACTTGATCGACGGTGAAAAAGAAAGAGAGCGTATTGCGAAGGAAAAAATCCAAATGGAAAAAGAAATTTCTCGTTTGGAAGGTAAATTGTCTAACCAAGGCTTCTTAGCAAAAGCTCCTGAAGCTGTAGTAGCAAAAGAAAAAGAAAAGTTAGAAGAATATAAACAAAAACAACAAGCGTTATTGGAACGTGAAGCGTTCCTCGAAACCTTATAATAGGAGGTTTATATGACATATCAGGAGGCCTTAGCCTATTTAGAGCAGGCATCTTCATTCGGTATTAAACCTGGCCTTGAACGAATTACAGCTCTTATGGATGTATTGGGAAATCCACAAGAAGATTATAAAATTGTTCATGTGACAGGCACGAATGGTAAGGGCTCGGTTACCTCATACATTTCCTACGCACTGTTTACAAGTGGATTACGGGTGGGGCGATTTACATCGCCTCACCTTCAATCCTATACGGAGCGAATTCAAATTAATGATGGGAATATTACTGAGGAAGCCTTTGGGGAATTAATCAGTCGTGTTAAAGGTGCAGTAAACACTATTGTTAGTAATGGAGTAGAAGCGCCAACACAATTTGAAATGCTGACGGCTGCTGCATTCTTGTTTTTTAAAGAACAAGGTGTAGATTATGCTGTGGTAGAAGTCGGATTAGGTGGCTTATTAGACTCTACGAACATCGTTACTCCTAAAGTATCTGTTATCACTAATGTATCTATAGATCATCAAGCGTACTGTGGTGATACTTTAGAGGAGATTGCACGTCATAAATCGGGTATTATCAAATCTAAGGTGCCTGTAGTAACAGCGGCACAAGGTACTCCTCTTAGTATCATTGAGGACGTAGCTAAAGAAAAACATGCTAAGCTTTATGCTTTCAATAAAGATTTCGGTATCGATAGTCGCAGCGCTGTAACTGGTGGTCAAATGATTACGGTTAGTACTAACGATGCAGCACCTGCCATGTTGTTTACGACGATGGCGGGCATTCACCAATCTGTAAACCTCGCTTGTGCATTGATGGCGGTACGCCTGTTGATGAAAGAGGATACGAATATCAGCGAAGAAACGATGCGTGAAGGCTTCGCTCGTACTACTTGGGCAGGACGTTTTGAAGTTAAAAGAGGTTTAGATCGTACTTTTATTTTTGATGGTGCTCATAATGCGGCAGGGGCTGAGTCTTTTGCCATGACGTATGACGAGTTGTTTAAGGATAGCCCAAAAACGATTGTAATGGCTATTCTTAAAGATAAGGACCAAGCGGCTATTATCCGTGAAGTGGTTAAAGTGGGTGACACAGTGCTCGTTGTGCCCGCACCAACCGATAGAACGGAAGTACCGGAAACCTTGGTTAAAATGATTCGCCGTACTGTACCAAAGGCGACGGCTCAAACTGCAGACTCTATTGAGGCTGCATTAGCATTGGCATATAAGCATACAAAGACTGGTGATATCATTGCCGTATGTGGTTCTTTATATATTCTAGGGGATGCTCGTCAGTGGTTTTTCCATGAGATGAGTCATTAAGGTGAGAATATGGAACTCTCACTCATTCCTAATCAGAAACGAATTACCTTTTATATTGAACGATTAATCTATGGTGTCGTTATTGCGATGCCACTTCAACCAATGGTAGGCGATGTACTTCTCTGGTTGGCTATAGGTCTGGCATTATATGATTTAATTTCTAGTAAATCATTGAGTTTGCCGACAGGCTATCTATCTTGGACTGTTATGATCTTTGTTATCTGGACAGGTGTATCGTCGTTAATGTCCCCAAACTGGGATTGGTCTATTCAGAGCTGGTTCTACCAAATTGTAGCAGGTGGGGGCATGTATTATTTAGTTCGTACCTATATTCGAACACCTAAACAGTGGAACTATTTTCTTCGTGCCTTTTTAGGTACAGCAGTTCTTGTATGCATTATAGGGGCCTATCAGTATATATTTGTTCCCAATATACATATAAAAGAATGGGTAGATGCAGCACAATTCCCTAAATTGATGCGTCGAATGGCGTCTACATTGCAAAATCCTAACTTGTTAGGTGCCTATCTATTGATGGTGCTAAGTGTATGTATTAGCTATATTCTTGTTTATATGAAGGAGAATCGTACTCGTGAAATTGTTACAATGCTGATTGTTGGTATTGTATTATTTTTAACGATGCTATTAACCTATTCTCGTGGTATTTGGATTAGTTTTGCGGCCATGATTCTGTATTGGGCTATTTTCGTAGAACGAAGATTATTCTTATCCTTGTTAGTGGTACCTCTAATTCTATATTTCTATGAAGGTGAGGTTGCCTCACGACTTTGGTCTATATTCCAAGGACATGATACGTCGTCAGATCTTCGTTGGGCTTTATGGGATAGCACAATGTATATCGTACGAGAAAATCCTATCTTTGGTATTGGGTGGAATACATTCTACTTAGTTTATCCAGATTATAACTATTACATTCAAGGCCCTAATGTATTGATGTATCATGCCCATAATTTATATTTAAATATATTGGCTGAAACAGGTATTCCTGGCTTGCTATCATTCCTAGCAGTTATCGTCGGTCATGTTATCACATCTGTTCGATTGAAAGGGGATATGTTCCGACAAGCTGCACAGATAGGAATAGGTGCTTTAGCTATCGGTGTTCTTTTTAGTGGATTGTCAGATTTTGAGCTCTATAGCCATCAAGTTACTATTGTTTTTTGGCAGCTCCTTGGTTGGGTTGGGGCCTTTGTGAAAGTACAACTCTCCACGAAGAATCATATGTAAAAAGTATATTTTGTATAATCAGTAAGTTTTATGGTAGCGATACAATTTCATAGTATGGTATAATTTATACATACCTTAGCAGGGTAAGCTTAAGTATATTTAACCGGTTTTCTAATGTTAGAATAATTGAACATTATTGCTTGCATTTGAAAACCGGTTTTTTGTATATCTATATCTTTATAGGAGGTGTAGCGGTCAGTTTTTGTATATATTATTTTTTTATATTGATAAGACTCTATATGTTGTATTGAGATAGTTCGATATACATAAAAACAACAATATATACTATTAGATTGATAATTCCTGTGAGTTATATCGGTGTGAATAAAACTTATGTGAAAATGTAAAAACCTATGCGTTTTAGTCATAATGCACGGTCGGGGTGTGATAAAAAATACATTTTAGTCATATAAGTTGACAATACATTGGATGTGGACTACGATGAAGTCGGTTTAAGGAACGTATTAGACCAAAGAGATTCAATTGTCGTTTAACAATGTTACTCTTAAAGGAGATGGTTATGGTGATAGACATCAAAGACCGCGTAAAAAATGTGGACCTGCAAGGTAAAATTGTCACTGCTTATGATGCAGCTCAGTTGATTAACCCTAATGATAAAGTTGGTATTTCCGGCTTTACACCATCAGGTTATGCAAAAGTTGTGCCATTGGCATTGGCAGAAAGAATGGAAAAAGAACCATTCAAAATTGATTTGTGGACAGGTGCTTCCGTAGGTGATGAAGCCGATGGTGCGTTAACTCGTGCTAATGGTATTAATCGCCGCTTTCCATATCAAACCAATAAAGATATGAGAAAGGCTTTAAATGGTGGAGATGTTAAATACATCGATATGCATTTAAGCACAATGGCACAAAATATTCGTTATGGATTTTTCGGAGATTTAGATGTAGCAATTATTGAAGTATGTCAAATCAACGAAGATGGTTCTTTAGTACCGACTACTTCTGTTGGTAATTCTCCAACATTCGTTAGTCAAGCTAAAAAGGTTATCGTAGAGGTAAATGTATCTCAACCATTATCTTTAGTTGGTATGCATGATATCTATGAACCGTTGGATCCACCACATCGTAAACCAATTCCGTTGGAACAGGCCGGCGATCGTATCGGTACAGAAGCAATACCTTGTGATCCTAGCAAAATCATTGCTGTGGTTCCAAGTGATGTACCTGATACAACAAGACCTTTAGCTGCTATTGATGATGATGCAAAGGCAATGAGTCAACATCTTATCAAATTCTTTGAACAAGAAATTGCAGAAGGTCGTTTGCCTAAAAACTTGCTTCCATTGCAATCCGGCGTAGGCTCTGTAGCAAATGCGGTAATCAGTGGCTTGGCTCAAGGGCCTTTCACAGATTTATCTATTTATACAGAAGTAATTCAAGACGGTATGTTTGACTTAATCGATGCTGGTAAAGTAACTGTATGTTCCGGTACTGCATTGAGTCCTTCTCCAGATGGATTGAAACGTTTCTATGCGAATATTGATGAATATCGTAAAAAAATAATTCTTCGTCCGCAAGAAATTTCCAATAACCCTGGTATTGCTCGTCGTATTGGTGTCATTGCCATGAATACCGCTATCGAATTTGATATTTTTGGCAATGTAAACTCTACTCATATTATGGGTAGCAAAATGATGAATGGTGTTGGTGGTTCTGGTGATTTTGCACGTAGTGCATATCTCACTATCTTCTGTACCAACTCCGTTGCTAAAAATGGCGACATCAGTTCTATCGTTCCATATGTATCCCATGTGGATCATCCAGAACATGACACTATGATTTTCTGTACAGAACAAGGTGTTGCTGACTGTCGTGGTTTAAGTCCAGTGGAAAGAGCTCGTTTGATTATTGAAAAATGTGCTCACCCAGATTACAAACCTATGTTAACTGAATACCTAGAAAAAGCATTAGCTGCAACAAAGAATGCCCATACACCAATGTTGCTTGATGAAGCTCTTTCTTGGCATAAACGCTTCACAGAAACTGGAAGCATGAAAAAATAACCTGTTTTTTTAGGAGGATGATGAAAACATGGCTTACGAAAACTTAAAAGCCCAAATTGCTGAGTACAACAAACTTTGTGACGAAAAATGCGCAAAAACTCCAGAACGTCAAAACTTAAAATACAACCGTGTGTATACACCAGTTGATATCGAAGGTTTTGACTATGAACGCGATTTGGGAATGCCTGGCGAATTCCCTTATACTCGTGGCGTACAACCTACTATGTACCGTGGTCGTTTCTGGACAATGCGTATGTATGCAGGCTTCGCTACAGCTGAAGAATCTAATAAACGTTACCGCTACCTAATCGAATCTGGTGCAACAGGCTTGTCCTGTGCATTCGATTTGCCAACTCAAATCGGTTATGACTCTGATGATGTTATGGCTGAAGGCGAAGTTGGTAAAGTAGGTGTAGCGATTGACTCTTTGGCAGATATGGAAATCTTGTTCGATGGCATCGACCTTGGCAAAGTATCCACTTCCATGACAATCAACGCTCCAGCATCCGTTTTGTTGGCAATGTATATCGCAGTAGCTGAAAAACAAGGTGTACCTTCCACAGAATTGAAAGGTACTATTCAAAATGATATTTTGAAAGAATATGCAGCTCGTGGTACTTATATTTTCCCTCCAAAACCATCTATGCGTTTGATCACTAATATCTTCGAATATTGTTCTCAATACGTTCCAAAATGGAATACAATTTCTATCTCCGGTTACCACATCCGTGAAGCAGGTTCCACAGCAGCACAAGAAATCGCATTCACAATTGCTGATGGTATCGCATACGTAGAAGCAGCTTTAAAAGCTGGTCTTGATGTTGATACATTTGCTGGCCGTCTTTCCTTCTTCTGGAATGCTCATAATAATGTACTTGAAGAAGTTGCTAAATTCCGCGCATCTCGTCGCTTATGGGCAACAATCATGAAAGAACGTTTTGGTGCAAAAAAACCAAAATCCATGATGCTCCGTGTACATACTCAAACAGCTGGCTCTATGTTGACTGCACAACAAGTTGATAACAATATCGTTCGTGTTGCTCTTCAAACTGCAGCTGCTGTAATGGGCGGTACTCAATCCTTACATACAAACTCTCGTGACGAAGCTTTGGCTCTTCCTACAGAAGCATCTGTACAAGTAGCTCTTCGTACTCAACAAATCGTGGCTTATGAATCTGGCTTAGCTGACGTAGTTGACCCATTGGGCGGCTCCTACTATGTTGAAGCTATGACTAACGCTATCTATGACGAAGCTATGGCATACATCAAGAAAATTGATGAAATGGGCGGCGCTGTAGTAGCAATCGAAAAAGGCTACATCCAAAAAGAAATTCAAGAATCCGCTTACAAATGGCAAATGGAAGTTGAATCTGGCTTGCGCACAATCGTTGGCGTAAACAAATTCCAAGTTGAAGAAGAAGCTCCAAAAGACTTGCTTCGCGTAGACGCTTCCGTAGGTGCTAACCAATCTAAGAAAACTCAAGCAGTTCGTGCTAACCGCGATCAAGCCGCAGTTGATAAAGCCTTAGCTGATTTGAAAGCTGGCGCAGCTGACGAATCTGTTAACTTGATGCCATTAATTCTTGCAGCAGTTAAAACATATGCTACTTTGGGTGAAATTTGTAATGTATTGCGCGAAGTATTCGGTGAATACGAAGCTCATTCTACATTATAATATCGGCTGATTTCGGAGGTAATATATCATGGCAGAAAAACGTATTAGAGTAATTGTAGCAAAACCAGGTCTTGATGGTCATGACCGTGGTGCAAAAGTAGTAGCACGCGCACTTCGCGATGCTGGTTTCGAAGTAATCTACACTGGTCTTCGTCAAACACCAGAACAAATCGTTGAAGCAGCGCTTTCTGAAGACGTTAATGTAGTTGCATTATCTCTTCTTTCCGGTGCTCACAATACATTGTTCCCTAAAATTGTTGAACTTTTGAAAGAAAAAGGCATGGGGGATGTTCTTGTAATCGGTGGTGGCGTTATTCCTGACGCTGATATCCCTGGCTTGAAAAAAGCAGGCGTAGCTGCTGTATTCACTCCTGGTACACCAACCGGCGATATCGTTAAATTCATTAAAGAACACGTGAAATAATTAATTTAATGGGTGAGAGGGACTCAACTGTGCGGCTGAATCCCTCTATTCCCATATTTTAAGATAGGTGGTGAGGCGAATGGATTTAGTTAAAGAACTATTTGAGGGTTCTCGACTAGCCTTAGCACGGTCCATTACTGCTGTAGAGAATGAGTATGATAATGCTATCGATATTATGAAGGCCATTTATCCTGAAACAGGACGTGCTCGTATTCTCGGTATTACAGGGGCCCCTGGTGCCGGTAAAAGTACCTTGACCGATAAAGTTGTTAAACATTATTTGGATCAGGGTAAAAAAATCGGCATCGTTGCCATCGACCCGACTAGCCCATTCTCGGGTGGTGCTATTTTGGGGGACCGTATTCGAATGAATGATTTGACGTTAAATGAAAATGTATTTATTCGAAGCATGGGGACACGCGGTAGTTTAGGCGGTTTGTCTAAAAAAACTGCGGACGTTGTCAAGCTGATGGATGCCTTTGGTATGGATCTCGTTATCATTGAAACCGTAGGTGTAGGACAATCGGAAGTGGATATCGTAAAAAATGCGGATACCACATTAGTTGTTCTTGTGCCTGGCCTTGGTGATGATATTCAAGCAATTAAGGCAGGGATTCTTGAAATTGGCGATGTATTTGCTATCAACAAAGCGGATCGGGACGGTTGCGATCGTTTGAATGTTGAAATCGAGATGATGCTTGATCTCGATTCTCGCGAAGTCAAATGGAGACCTCCGATTAAGCGTACTGTTGCCAGCAAAGATCAAGGTGTAGATGAACTCATCGAAGCCTTGGATGAACATTTTGAGTATCTTGAAGACTCTGGTGAGTTGGATGCTCGCCGGGCAGAACGTACGCGTGATGAAATCATCGCGATGATTAATGAGCAAATTGGTCGTTATGTGGCAGAAAAAATAGTCACTAGCGATGAATTTAATAGCCAAGTGGCAGCTGTAAATGAACGCACGAGCGATCCATATACAGTTGTTAACGGCGTTATGTCAAATGTGCTAAAGTAGACGGCGACTACATAGCATGAGAGATTTAGCCTTATAAAAGGAGATAATCAAAATGGCTTTTAAAGTATTACAAGTGGACCACATCGGTATTGGTGTTAATGATTTAGCAGCAACAAAAGAATTTTATAAAAATGCATTGGGTATTCAACATCTTCCTGAAGATGAAGTTGTTGAAGAACAAAAAGTAAAAGTATCTTTCTTCCCTTGTGGTGATGCAGAACTCGAATTTTTGGAAACTACAACTCCAGATGGCCCTATCGGTAAATTTATCGAAAAGAATGGCGGTCGTGACGGCATTCAACACGTTGCTTTGCGCGTAGATAATATTGAAAATGCTATTGCTGATTTGATGGCTAAAGGTATTCGTATGATTGACGAAAAACCTCGTTACGGTGCAGGCGGTTCCTCCATTGCTTTCGTTCATCCTAAAGCAACAGGTGGCGTATTGCTTGAATTATGTCAACGTATGAAATAATACAGTATCCAATTCACATCATTATATATGAGTTGTAGATATACATATACATATAATCCTACGTTATATATTAAATATGTATGCTTCTTGAACTTTATTCATTTATGAAATAAAATGATACTGTAACAAGTTTTATTTGGAGGTGCTATAATGGCAACAGTGCAGGAAAAAATCGAGTTATTGCACGAAAAACTAGCTAAAGTTAAAGCTGGTGGCGGCGAAAAACGTGTTGAGAAACAACATGCTCAAGGCAAAATGACTGCTCGCGAACGCTTGGCTAAATTGTTCGATGATAATTCCTTCGTTGAACTTGATCAATTCGTTAAACATCGTTGTGTTAACTTCGGTCAAGAAAAGAAAGAATTACCAGGCGAAGGTGTAGTAACAGGTTATGGTACTATCGACGGTCGTTTAGTATATGCATTCGCACAAGATTTCACTGTAGAAGGTGGTTCTCTTGGTGAAATGCATGCTGCTAAAATCGTTAAAGTACAACGTTTAGCAATGAAAATGGGTGCTCCTATTGTTGGTATCAACGATTCCGGCGGTGCTCGTATTCAAGAAGCAGTAGATGCCCTTGCTGGTTACGGTAAAATTTTCTTTGAAAATACAAATGCATCTGGTGTTATTCCACAAATTTCCGTAATCATGGGTCCATGTGCGGGCGGTGCTGTATATTCTCCAGCATTGACTGACTTCATCTACATGGTTAAAAATACTTCTCAAATGTTCATCACTGGTCCTGCAGTAATCAAATCTGTAACTGGTGAAGAAGTAACTGCTGAAGATCTTGGTGGTGCAATGGCTCACAACTCCGTGTCTGGTGTTGCTCACTTTGCAGCTGAAAATGAAGATGATTGTATAGCTCAAATTCGTTACTTATTAGGCTTCTTGCCATCCAACAATATGGAAGATGCTCCATTGGTAGATACTGGTGACGATCCAACTCGTGAGGATGAAAGCTTGAATAGCTTGTTGCCAGATAACAGTAACATGCCTTACGACATGAAAGATGTTATCGCAGCTACTGTAGATAATGGCGAATACTATGAAGTACAACCATTCTATGCTACAAATATCATTACTTGCTTCGCTCGTTTTGATGGTCAATCCGTTGGTATCATTGCTAACCAACCAAAAGTAATGGCTGGTTGCTTGGACATTAACGCTTCTGACAAATCTTCCCGTTTTATTCGTTTCTGTGATGCTTTCAATATTCCAATCGTTAACTTTGTTGACGTTCCTGGTTTCTTGCCTGGCACAAATCAAGAATGGGGCGGTATCATTCGTCATGGTGCTAAGATGTTGTATGCTTACTCTGAAGCAACAGTACCAAAAATTACTGTTATCACTCGTAAAGCATACGGCGGTTCTTACCTCGCTATGTGTTCTCAAGATTTGGGCGCTGACCAAGTATACGCTTGGCCTACATCCGAAATCGCTGTAATGGGTCCTGCTGGTGCAGCTAACATCATCTTCAAGAAAGATGAAGACAAAGACGCTAAAACAGCTAAATACGTAGAAGAGTTCGCAACTCCTTACAAAGCTGCAGAACGTGGCTTCGTAGATGTAGTTATTGAACCAAAACAAACTCGTCCAGCAGTTATCAACGCTTTGGCAATGCTTGCAAGCAAACGCGAAAACCGTGCTCCAAAGAAACATGGTAATATTCCATTATAATTCGATTCGGTAAACATATCATCGAATTTGGGAGATACCTTTCTTTACTACTTTTTTAGAAAGGGGAATGATTATGGAAGGACAAGCAGTTACTACCAATCCGTTACTCATAATGGCAATCAATATGTCTATTGTGTTCTTTGTTTTGATTGCTTTAGGTATTCTTATGAAGATTGTTTATTTAATCGATCCTACTAAGAAGAAAAAAGAAGCTCCTAAAACTGACACAACTGTTGCAGCTCCAGCAACTCCTGTGGCTGCACCAAGTGCATCTGCTCAAAATGAGGATGAAGTAGTAGCAGCTATCGTAGGTGCCATTGTGGCGATGGGGTACTCATCTGAACAAATTGCATCTATCCGACCTACAGCAACAAGTGCTAAATGGCGCTTGGAAGGTCGCTTAAGCGGTAGAGGTTAAAATAATTTTAGGAGGCATTTGTAATGAGCAATGCTACAACAACTAACGGTAAAGCTCCATCTCAAGATGTAGTAGCAGTAATCGTTGGTGCATTAGCGGCAATGGGTTATTCCGCTGATCAAATCGCGCATATCCGTCCAATCGTAAGCTACAATTGGAAAATGGAAGGCCGTTTGCGTGGTAATCGATAAGATAATTGGCTAATTTGATAATCCATGGGATTATTCAATTTATATGTGTAAAAATATTTATAAGTTTTGTGTAGAAATTACACATTTTGGAGGAATTTAAGATGAAAAAATTCAACGTTACAGTAAATGGTACAGCATATGATGTAGAAGTTAATGAAGTGAAAGCAGCGGCTCCTGCAGCAGCTCCTAAAGCGGCTCCAGCAGCAGCTCCAGCTCCTAAAGCAGCTCCTGCACCAGCACCAGCTCCAGCTGCAGCAGCTGCTCCAGTTCCAGCAGGTGCTGAAACTGTAAAAGCTCCAATGCCTGGTAAAATCTTATCTGTAGCAGTATCTGCTGGTCAAGCAGTTAAAAAAGGCGAAACTTTGTTGATTCTTGAAGCTATGAAAATGCAAAATGAAATTGCAGCTCCACATGATGCTGTAGTTTCCGAAGTTCGCGTATCTGCTAACCAAACTGTATCCACTGGCGACGACATGGTTGTTCTTGGTTAATACCAAGTTTTGTATGGCGCGGCGGTGCCGCGTCATATAACAATTTTATATTTGTGAAAGGGGAACGCATATGGAGGCTTTTGCTGTTGCGATACAATCCGTTCTTAACGATAGCGGGTTCCTCGCATTTGAACCAGGTAATGCTATTATGATTCTTGTAGGTTTGATCCTATTATACTTAGCATTTGCCAAAGAGTTTGAACCATTATTGTTGGGTCCGATTGCGTTTGGTTGTTTACTTGCTAATATTCCTCGTAACGGTTTCGAAGAAGGCGTTATGGCTCTTATTAGTGCAGGTATTTCCCAAGAAATCTTCCCACCTTTAATTTTCCTTGGTGTAGGTGCGATGACTGACTTCGGTCCACTCATTGCCAATCCTAAAACATTGCTTTTAGGGGCTGCTGCTCAGATCGGCGTATTCGTTGCACTTGGTGGTGCAATGACTTTGGGCTTTACAGTTCAAGAAGCGGCTGCTATTGGTATCATCGGTGGTGCTGATGGTCCTACATCTATCTACTTAGCTGCTAAGCTAGCTCCTCATCTATTAGGTGCTATCGCGGTTGCCGCATATTCCTATATGTCCTTGGTACCGTTGATTCAACCACCTGTAATGAAATTATTTACTACTCAAAAAGAACGTGAAATCGTAATGGAGCAATTGCGCGAAGTTACACGTTTTGAAAAAATCGTGTTCCCAATCGTTGCAACGATCTTCATTTCCTTATTGCTTCCTTCCATTACATCCTTGTTAGGTATGTTGATGTTAGGTAACTTATTCCGTGAATCTGGCGTAACTGATCGTTTGTCCGATACTTCTCAAAATGCGTTGATCAATACTGTTACTATTTTCTTAGCAACTGGTACTGGTTTGACAATGAGTGCGGAACACTTCTTAAGCTATCAAACAATCCTAATTATTGGTTTAGGTTTGGTTGCGTTTATCGGTGGTACTGCTGGTGGCGTATTATTCGGTAAATTGATGAGCTTATTTGATGGTGGTAAAACAAATCCACTTATTGGTTCTGCTGGTGTATCCGCGGTTCCAATGGCAGCTCGCGTATCTCAAGTAGTAGGTGCGAAAGCTAACCCAGCTAACTTCTTGCTCATGCATGCTATGGGTCCTAACGTAGCTGGCGTTATTGGTACAGCAGTAGCAGCAGGTACAATGCTTGCTATGTTGTCCAGTCACTAATAATTAAATAATTATTCACCCAGGTGTACCTAAATAGGTACACCTATTGGTGAATACAAAAACCCTTGGTAATTATGTAATCATACATAAAAAGGGAATATTTGCAATAAATGCTTACAGATCGGTCATTAGGTGATTAGCAAGATTTCACAGAATAACCTTCTAGTGCTTTTAATATAGTAGAGGTGGTCACTTGTTATCAATTGAATTAAAAATACTGATTTGTTTTGTTTGGGCATTTATTGTTTTTTTTATTACTGCACTGATTATCGGTGCTGAAGGCAAAGCTAAATGGTTTCAGCAGAGAACTAAATATTCTTGGTTTAACCGCCGTGGTTTTCTTGGTGAAACTTTATTATTTGGGTATCCTAAAACAAGAGAGGGATATGGGATTACTTTTATAATGGCTTCTGCCATTGGTATCGTAGGTTATATTTTATATCTCTTATAATTATGTCAGTGCATTTCTCTGAAGGGAGATGATGATGTATGGGTACTGCAGAACAAACCTTAATCGTCCTTGCAGTCATGGCTGTTTTATTCGTTACGGAAATTATTCCTCTAGCTATTACTTCTTTAGGCGGCGCAATTACATTAGGCCTTATGGGTATTATTACTCCTAAGGTTGTATTCTCTGGTTTATCTGATAGTACAGTTGTGTTGTTTGCTGGCATGTTCGTTGTTGGTGCTGCATTATTCTATACTGGTTTGGCTCAAAAAATTGGGGAAACCGTAGTATCTCATGCAGGGACTAGCGAAAATGGATTAATGCTTGCGATTATGCTTGTAACAGCTATCATGTCCGCATTCTTATCTAATACTGGTACAACAGCTGCTTTACTTCCAGTAGTTGTTGGTATCTGTGCTGTTGCTAAGATTCCTGCATCTCGCCAATTGATGCCATTAGCATTCGCTGCAGGCATTGGTGGTATCATTACAATGGTTGGTACACCACCTAATATCATTGTAAGTGGTACATTATCTAAATTCGGTATTGAACCATTTGGTTTCTTTGAGTTTGCTTGGATTGGCATTCCTTTGACTATCGCTACTATCGTATTCATGATGCTCATTGGTAAACATTTATTACCTAAACATGAAATTACTGATGCTGGTGAAGTTGAACAAGAAGTAGCTGCTGAAGATATTTCTAACGATCCTAAGAAACAATTGTTCTCCGGACTTATTCTTTTAGGTGTAATCCTTGCCATGATTTTAGGTGAACCATTGAAAGAACACTTTGGTATTAACTTGCCATTGAGCATGGTTGCAGTTATCGGCGCAATGCTTTGTGTATTAACTGGTTGCTTGAATGAAAAACAAGCTTATACATCCATTGACTGGGTAACAATCTTCTTATTCGCTGGTATGATGCCAGTAGCAACTGCACTTGATCAATCTGGTGCTGGTAAAATGATTGCCGATGCAGTAATCGGCGTTATGGGCGCTGATCCTAGCCCTTACTTTGCTACAGCCGTATTGTTTATTTTATCTTGTGTTATGACTCAATTTATGTCTAATACTGCATCTTGTGCATTATTGGCTCCTATCGGTATCTCCATTGCTCAAGGTATGGGCGCTGACCCTCATGCCGTATTGATGGCTATCGGCGTTGCTGCATCTTGTGCGTTTGGTACACCTGTAGGTACTCCTCCAAATACATTAGTACTTGGTCCTGGTCAATACAAATTTACTGACTATGTAAAAGCTGGCGTTCCATTGATTTTAGTTTGCTTCGTAGTAAGCTTAATTATTATTCCAATGGTATGGCCATTCTTCCCTGGTAAATAATAGGGGATAGGTTACTCTACTATAAGCACATACACGAGGTCGAATCGTAAGATTCGACCTCGTTTTTATGATTATTTTTTGTCAAAGTCGCACTCGGCAAATCAATAAATATAGTATTTGATTTAGTTTTATGAAAATATGCTACGTGGATTAAATTATTCTAATTAAATTGGGCAATAAAAATCAATGATAATAAATATTGATAATTGAATTCCTAGTATAGTAGTACGTATTTTAATCGAAATGATAATTAGTGTATTCTCAATTATTGATTATTAAACTCAACTATATAAATGAAAAGAAATATCAAAATGTACATAAGTATAGGCTTTTTATGATAAAAAGGAACAATTATTATGCAAAATATTATATGTTTATTTATCATTTTCATTTGACTTTCAATTTGAACTGTGTGATAATGAGAACATAAGTTGAGGCAAGTGCCTTTCTAAATGATAATAAAAAGTTCTGATCTATATTTTGATGGAGGTCCTAATTATGAGAGTTATTGCTGATGGTTGCATTAAATGTGGTTCTTGCGCATCTGTTTGCCCAGTTTCTTGCATTACTGAAGGCGAAACTAAATACGAAATTGGCGATGCTTGCATCGATTGCGGTTCTTGCGAATCCGTTTGCCCAGTTTCTGTAATTTCCGCTGAGTAATCACAAATAAAATACGCCCCTCATTGAGGGGCTTTTTATTTTGCCTAAATTTGCGTAACTTAGTATAATAGGACTATTAAGAATTATATTATAGTAAGGGAGTTAATCTTGTTTTATACAGTACTTATCATTTGGTTATTATTGGACCAATTAACTAAATATTATGTAATGAATCATTTTTTGTTAGGTGAATCTTTGCCTGTTATTCCTAATGTATTTCACCTTACCTATATTATCAATCGCGGTGCAGCCTTTGGTATGTTAGCGAATCAACGATGGTTTTTCTTACTAGTAGCTATTATTCTATTAGCCGTTTGTGCCTTTTACTGGAAGCGACTAGCTAAGGGTCATTGGACTTTGCAAATCGGATCCGCATTATTAGTTTCAGGTGCTATTGGTAATGGTATTGACCGATACATGATTCATGGAGTAGTGGATTTTTTTGATTTCCGTATATGGCCTATTTTTAATGTAGCAGATATTGGTATTTGTATAGGTGTAGCTTTTGTTGTATTTTATTTATTTTCATTGAAAGAGGACCATGAATAACTTTCATTATTAGGGCTTTTTATAGATCATTGACTTGATTTGTCAATAAATATATATCTTATACTTGACTCAAAGAGGAATAGAGGATGAATGAATATATTGTAAGTGCTGAGCAAGAAGGCATGAGACTAGATGTATTTTTAACTGAACAGATGGAAGGATCTCGTAGCTATATTCAAAGTTTAATTAAAGGTGGTCATGTTATAGTAGGTGGTAAAGTAGGGAAGGCTAATCTTCGGCTTACACCTGATACTGTAATCCGTGTAGAAATCCCAGAGCCTGAATCGATTGAGGTTAAACCCGAGGATATTCCTTTAGATTATTTATATGAAGATCACGATATTGTTATTGTTAATAAACATCGTGGCATGGTGGTGCACCCTGCAGTAGGAAATTATTCTGGTACACTTGTAAATGCTCTATTATTCCATTGTAAGGACCTATCAGGCATTAATGGTGAAATTAGACCGGGTATTGTGCATCGCTTAGATAAAGATACGTCTGGTGTTATGATGGTTGCAAAAAATGATGCAGCGCACATTGGCCTAGCGGAACAAGTAAAAGCACATTCTGCAAGACGTACGTACTGGGCGCTAGTACAAGGTAATATTGTAGAAGAAAAGGGGACTATTAAGGCGCCTATTGGACGCCATCCTAAAGACCGTATGAAAATGGCTGTAGTCTTTGAAAACAGTAAAGATGCAGTAACTCATTTTAAGGTTCTTGAACGATATGGTCACCAAACATTGGTAGAATGTAATTTGGAGACTGGTAGAACCCATCAAATTCGGGTTCACTTTGCTCATATAGGGCATCCTGTCGTTAATGATCCATTTTATGGGTACCGCCGCATGGATTTTCCGATTGAAGGGCAAGCATTACATTCTAAATCGTTAGATGTTAAACACCCTATTACAGGTGAAGAGATGCATTTTGAAGCACCGATACCAGCTGATTTTAAGGCATGCTTAGAATTTGCTAAGACCTATCGTGAAGATAAACGAAAATAGTCTAAATGTTTACATTGATTGTTTAAGTACATATTTTTACTACTTGTTGGATATAGGGGCATAGAACAATCCTATGCTGTAAGGGCGTATATATGGAAAAGAAACGTTTATTGATGGATCAAGATGCTATTATGCGTGCGATTCGTCGTATTAGTCATGAAATTTTAGAACGCAATAAAGGTTTATCTAATGCGTTAATTGTAGGCATTGAACGGCGTGGTGTCATTTTGGCAAAACGTTTACAAGCTGAAATTGAGCGTATAGAAGGTATTCATATTGATTGTGAGTCTTTGAACGTTGCAGTGTATCGTGATGATCGTGATGCTCGTCCTAAAAAGGGAAAACCGTGTACGATTGATACAACGGAAAAGACCATTATCCTTGTAGATGATGTTTTGTATACGGGTCGTACTATTCGTGCTGCTTTAAATGCATTAATGACGGCTGGTAGACCTACATCTATTCAATTGGCCGTTCTTGTTGATCGTGGTCATCGTGAATTGCCTATACGAGCAGACTATGTAGGTAAAAATATTCCTACATCGCATCTTGAAAGTGTACGCGTTGCTGTCGCTGATCTGGATGGTGAAGAAGGGGTTACAATACAGGAATAACCTGTATTGTAACCCCTTTTTGAGTATTAGCATATAATAAGATGGTTTATTTTAATAAACTTAAATTATTCGACTCTTATATTTATGTGCAGAATGTTTCTATCAGATTGAAGTTTTGCTTATCTTATGTATTGTGGCGTATAAGTGTAGTCCATATGGCCCATTCGTTTAACTTCATTATGTAAGCATAAGGCCTGTACATCTGTAGCTAATGTATCGATTTGATGCATTGTTTGTCCTAACGTATTTAATTCATTAGGTGCTTTGGCCCATTTTTGAATAAGTGGTATTTCAAAAGTATTTCGAAGCCATCGACGACCTCTATCGTTGAAGGCAAGTAAACGAGCATATTGTGGACCTTCTTGCATAGCCCTTTGTAGTAAATCCTTTTGTATTCCTAAGGTGAGATAGGCTCCCATTCGTTGTAAACGTGCATAGGTATAGCGCTTTGATTTTATATGCTCCATAGCCAAGTTCCACGTAGGTTGTTGAGCTGCTTTAGACCATAAGTGTTCAATACCTTCGTTGAACTCCCCAAAGCTTTCTAGCTTGGTTGTTGATGTACGACGACTTAAGGAATGGATTATATCATAGTAGCGGTTATAGTTTACATAGGCGCCATTAGAAATTATATTAGTCATATCGTCTGCAATAGTCTTAGGAACGATTGACTGAAGTTGTAATTCTATTTTACGATTTGCTGTATTAAATTTTGTTGTTGTAGTTGCAGCTGAATTTACATTTGAATTTGCATTTGTACTTCCACTGGTCGTTGTATTCATATTTGTAGAAGTGAAGATACTATATTTATTGTATTTGTTACTACCTGTAGCCATATCTGTTATGAATTTACGCAATGCTGTACCAGAAGGGAAATCTTTTGTAATATTCGCTTCGTGATGATTTGATATGCGTAAGATTGGCATGTATTTTAAGGTAGGATGATAGTTAAGTCCTGCCCGAATATATTCAAGTCCTAATAGTGCATTGGGTGTGTTTAGTATCTCTGTATCGAGAGCTTTACGAAAGGCAGAGCCATAGGACATGCCTTCGTTAATATAGGTGCGTAATACTGCTTGAGTACTTTCACAATCCATACGTTTAGCTATATCTACGAGTGCATCTAGATTAGCCGTTTCAGAACCAAAGGAAAGGGCGTCGATATGTAAAGCTTTTACCATACGAATAGCACCGGTTCCAAAGAGTTGTGCGCTACCCAAAGAATAGAGCGTAGGTAGCTCAATAACAATGTCTGCACCACCGAGAATAGCCCAACGAGCACGATCAAATTTAGAAAAAATAGCAGGTTCGCCTCGTTGTACAAAGGAACCACTCATGATACAAATGCGCAGCGCATCTGAATGCTCTTGTGCTAAGGTATATAATTGATGGGCATGTCCATTGTGAAATGGATTATATTCACAGATAATACCGATTGTTTTCATAGTGTCTCCTTTCATTAGTGTTAGTGTAACAAAGCGAGGAAATACTGTAAACAACATTTCATTATATCTAAATTAAAGGCTTATTTAGATAGGTAATATTGTGTGTAAATATTAAGTTTAGTATAGATTTTCTTGTCTCTATAGGCTATAATTAACTGTAAATGCTGAATTGATGTGAGGTATATGATGAAACAAAATTGGAAACGCACATTACAAGGGGCTCTACTCGGTGTTGCTCTACTAGCAATGGCGGGATGTGGTTCAAATAATGTAATGGATACATATAGTTTTGGCCATCAAGTTATCCGTGTTGGTCAATCTGAGATTACCATTGCTTTGCCTTATGAAATGGGTAAAAGCACAAAAAATATGACTGATGATGGATATCCAATCGATATTTATGGATCCGTTACAGAGCATATGGTGATTGAAGTTGAAGCTTTGCGTGCTGGTGATAACAAGCCATTGCCTACGGTTGATGAGTTTTTGAATCGTAGTAAGTCTGAGTTCACTAAGATGGGCGCAACCATCAAGGAAGAATCTGTAGCTTTACAAGGTACATCTGCAAAGAAGCTTGATGTGACGTATACAACACAAGGGCAAACATTTAGATTTTCTCAATACGTATTCTTAGATCATGGCGTATTGTGGAATATAATCTATCAATATCCTGAAAAGGATCAGGTAGGTGCTGATATCAGCAAAGAAATTCAAAACAAGATTCAAGTTACACAACAGAAAGAGGGTTAATCGATGAACGTATTAGTAGTTAACTGCGGTAGTTCTTCCTTGAAATATCAATTACTTGATATGACAACTGAAACAGAATTGGCAAAAGGCCTTTTTGAAAAGATTGGTGATCAAGATGCTATTTTCACTCACAAACGTCCTAATGCAGATAAATTAGAACGGGTTGAGCCAATTTTGAACCATAAAGAAGCGCTTCGCATTTTGCTAGATATTTTAGTTGATGCTGAATTTGGTGTTATCTCTTCCATGGATGAAATCGATGCTGTAGGTCACCGTGTAGTACACGGCGGTGAAAAATTTGCTGACTCCGTATTGATTACACCAGCAGTTATGGAAGCGTTGGAAGAATGTGCTTCTCTTGCACCATTGCATAACCCACCAAACATTCAAGGTATTGAAGCTTGTGAAGCGATTATGCCAAATGTACCTCAAGTTGCAGTATTTGATACTGCATTCCATCAAACTATGCCAAAAGAAGCATATATGTATGCGCTTCCTTACTCTTATTATGAAGATTATGGCATTCGTCGTTATGGCTTCCATGGTACATCCCATAAATATGTAGCACAACGTTGTGCAGAATTAATGGGTAAACATATGACTGATCTTCGTATCATCACATGTCACTTGGGGAATGGTTCCTCTGTGGCTGCTATTAAAGGTGGTCGCTCCATCGATACTACAATGGGCTTCACTCCATTGTCTGGTTTGATCATGGGTACTCGTACAGGTGATATTGACCCTGCTATCGTTCCATTCTTGATGGAAAAAACAGGTATGACCTATGAAGAAATTGATAGAGTTATGAATAAAGAATCCGGTGTATTAGGGATTTCTGGTGTATCCAATGACTTCCGTGTGATTGAAGAAGCTGCTGCTAATGGCAATAAACGCGCACAATTGGCATTGAACATGTTCCATTACAAAGTTCGTCGTGTAATCGGTGCCTTTGCTGCTGTTATGGGCGGTGTAGATGCTATCATCTTTACTGCTGGTATTGGTGAAAACGGTATTGGTAACCGCGATGCAATCTGTAATGGCTTGGAATACTTAGGTACTCGTATTGATTCTGAACGCAATAATGTTCGTGGTAAAGAACAAGAAATCAGTGCTGATGGCTCTAAAGTTAAAATTTTCGTAATTCCTACAAACGAAGAAATCATGATTGCTCGTGATACTCAACGTATTACTGCAGCATTGAAAAAATAATATAGTTCGTATCTGAACCGAGTGACTAATAGAGTCATAAAACCCCGCCTATATCTTAGATATGGACGGGGTTTTTGTAGTTTTTGTGCATAGAATATCTTATAATAGTATGTATAGTTATTAATTAGTGATTTCTTTTAAAGGGGTAAAGCATGACGGTATTATATGAAGAAAAATCTCAGCGCACCAGAAGTGCAGAGTTATTGGTAGTATTTTTTGTAATTTTATTACTGTGTGCAGCAGTTTATACAACGTATCGCAGTATTCAATTACATACGATTTTATTAGCTGAGTACTTTATTGAATTTATGGCCATCGTTGTCATGGTTAAACAGGCTGTTAGTCGATATACCTATATTTTGACAGACACAAAACTCGTCATAGAAGAATCCTCTATTTTCAGAAAACGTCATTTTGAAGTAGATTATGACATGATTGATGGGGTGTTCAAGTTTGAACGTGAGTTGTTGACAAATATTAAATACCGCTATAAATATAGAAAATGCTCTACCTCTGATCCGCGTCCTATTTGGTCCCTTGTGTATTCTATTGTAGATGGAAATAAGATTAAAAATGGCCGTTTGCTGTTGAAAGCAGAGGATAGATTTTTTGAAATTTTAGAAGAACATGTACCTGGTCGTATTCGCGTACCTCAAGCAGATATCGTATTTTATGCAGCTGTGCGAGCTGATGCGGTGAAACATGGGGAAGATGTACAAGAATATTATGAAAAATTAATTTCTTCTGAAGAAGATAAAGAAATAACTATTTAAGGGACGGTCAGTTTTAGGGTAATAGGTAGATATAACTTTTGTGCACCAAGAATTTTATGTACAAGAATTTTAATGTAAAGGAGTGTATATGGCTGGATTATATTTGGCGAGCCAATCACCACGTAGAACTGAATTATTAACACAGGTCGGGATTGATCATACTGTTGTATCTAGTACTTATGAGGAATCTAATGAAGGTTACGACAACCCTATTGAAATGGTGAAAGCCCAAGCATTAGGTAAGGCTCGTTGTGCTGTAGGTGTTCCAGATGGAAGTATTGTGTTAGGAGCAGATACTATTGTTGTCCTTGATAATAAAGTATTAGGTAAACCTTATGATGAGTCTGATGCACGCCATATGTTGGAGCATTTATCGGGTAGAGCGCATTCTGTAATTACTGGAGTCGCGTTACTCATCAAAGGAAAAGAGGTAGTTTTTTACAATGAAACAAAGGTCTATTTTAAACATTTAGCACCTTTTGAAATCGAGTCTTATATTGCTAGTGGGGAACCGATGGATAAGGCTGGAGCTTATGGCATCCAAGGAAAAGGCGCACTATGGGTAGATAAAATAGAGGGTTCTTATACTAATGTGGTAGGGTTACCAGTTGAACATGTATACGATGAACTTTGCAAGGCGTTAGGGGCTAAATAACACTAGCGCATCAGATGAATCGTGTTATAATTGGCTGTGCTGTGCTGTGCTGTGCTGTGCTGTGCTAAATAAATTTTAAGAGAGTAGATGTGTTTGTTGCTTGATTTACAAATGGTGTTATCTATTTGAATGGAGAGATTCTATGGAAGTACCAACAGTAAGTGTAAAAGATATGTTACCATTCCAGCGACCTCGAGAAAAATTTCTCGCCTTAGGTCCATCACATATGGCGATGGAGGAGTTGTTGGCTATTTTATTACGCACAGGGGTAAAGGGGCAATCTGCGATTTCTTTGGCAAGTGATATCGTACAATCCTTTGATGATGGTGTTTATGGTCTTAACCGAATGACCGTAGATAATCTGATCAAAATCAAGGGTATTGGTAGAGATAAAGCAGTGACGCTATGTGCAGCACTTGAAATGGGTAGGCGATTAGGGGAGTTAAAGATTAAAGAGACTTATGAAGATTTTTCGCAACCTTTTGTAATAGCTCAATATGTGATGGAGCGACTGCGTCACGAAGATGTGGAACATGTGTGGGCGGCCATGCTAACATCTCGAAATAAACTTATTCAGTTGGAACATATCTCTAATGGTGGATTAGTATCAAGTCTTGTAGAGCAAAGAGCAGTATTTAAAAAAGCTATAGCATGCAATGCGGCGGCTATTATTCTGATTCATAACCACCCGTCAGGCGATAGTAGACCAAGTGATGAAGATATACGGCTAACGAAAATGTTTGTTAGTGCTGGCCAATTTATGGGGATTCCTGTACTCGATCATATCGTTATAGGGGATAATGAATTTACGAGCCTCAGCGAAATTGGCAAATTGAGTTGAATAGAATTTAAGTTGGATAGAAAATAAATTGAACATAAAATAAACTGAATAGAAAATAGATTGAGTAGAAATTAAACTGAATAGGATTAACAAAAAGCACTTGTTTTGATAGGAATTCTCCTTTGCTGGATATTAGTAAAGGGATGGTGATATATCATTTTTAATGAGTGCTTTTTACTATTTTATATGAGACTTTATGGATGAAGTTATAAACACTTTATGGATGAAGTTATGTAATTTTTATGTATGACTTATGAGTACAGGAATTATGTATTATCAGTGCTTTTAACAGAAGGAAAGGTACTGATATCAATGGAAAAAGTCGCGTTATATATGGTAAAATGGAATGATGATTTAATGAAGGAGAAATTACTATGAGTTCCATTTTACCTACTCTAGGAAAAGATGTAAGTATAGATATTGGTTCCATACAAACGCGCCTCATGGGGGGGACGCGAGGGACTGTTATAAGCGAACCATCGATTATAGCAACTGATACAAAACAAGAAAAAGTAGTAGCCGTTGGTGATGAAGCGGCGCGCCTCGTATTACGCATGCCTGATATGTGGCGTCCGTTAACGCCTTTAAAGGATGGATTTATAGTTGACTATCGCGTTATGCATACTATGCTTAGCTACTTTCTTAATAAGGTGTCTAATGCATTGCGTCGAGCTCGCGTTGTCGTAGGGGTTCCTTGTGGGATGACTGATGTTGAGCAACGAGCCATGATGGATGCTGTTATTCAAGCTGGTGCTAGAGAGGTATTTCTTATCGAACGACCTGTGGCGGCTGCTATTGGTTGTGGTGTGCCTATCTTTGAAGCGCAAGGATCTATGGTCATTGATATCGGCGGTGGCACTATTGATATGGGGATTGTTTCTTTAGGTGGTATCGTGGATAGCAAAACAATTCGTTTTGGTGGTTCTGATATTAATAATGCCTTATTGCGCTATGTGCGTGAGTGTTTTGGCATTATCGTATCTGATGAAACTATAATAGATATTAAGCATACATTAGGAACAGCTGTCGCTCCTTTAGAGGATGCAGAGTATGCCTTTCAAGGGCGCGATATGATGAACGGCTTAGGTAGACGTTGTGTGATTCATCAATCTGAAGTGTACCAAGTTATAAATGAATGTTTGATAGGGCTCTTGGATGAGGTTAAGCAAATGATTCGTGCTACTGCACCAGAAATCGTGGCTGATATTATGCAACATGGCATATGGCTTACTGGCGGTACAGCAAGACTATCTGGTTTAGCGGACCGGATTGGTACTGAATTAGGGGTACCTGTTCACGTTCCTGAAGCACCTGAAACAAAAGTTGTGGTAGGCCTTAATGGGGCCTCATCTGATTTAGTGAGCTTATCGCGTTTTATTGTAAATTCTAAGAATAGAAAGGGCCGAGATTAGCATGATACAGTCAGATAAAAAGTTAATTATCATCGTTGTCATTGGTTGTATCCTAATGGCATTGCTCGGCTTTGCGTGGAAGCAACGGACTAGTATTCCCTTTGTTACGGTTACCCTCGAAGGAATTACAACGCCTTTCGCTTATGGGTCAGCCCGTTTATTAGAGGGCGTTCAAACTAGCTTTACAGTACTTAATAATGCTATCTTTTCTACTATTGAAAGTGAAGAGGAAGTTGCTCGTAAGGCTGCATTGGAACAAAAGGTAGTTAACTACGATGAAGTAGTGGCAGAGAATATTCGTCTTCGTCAGCTTTTAAACTATAAAAGTAGCCATCCAGAATTCTCCATGACCTTAGCGGGTATCATTACAAAGGATTACGGTACTTGGACAAATACTTTCACCATTGATAAAGGGAGTGAAGAAGGTATGGCAGTCAATATGGCTGTTGTTGTACCTAGTGGTGTCGTTGGTTTTATTACAGATGTGTATCCGCATTCTGCTCGCGTTCAAACCATTCTTGATCCGCGTAGCGCAATAGGTATCCTTGTACAACGACCTGAATCTCGTTTGTCTGGCGTTGTAAAAGGTAATGGAAATACACCTCGTACACCTTCTATGGTAAATATTGCTCGCGATGGGGACGTATTGGTAGGGGATAAGTTGATTACCTCCGGTTATGGTGGTATTTATCCAAAAGGTTTACCTGTTGGCAACGTGCAATCTATCGAAAATGATTCGGAAGGATTTGTTAAAAATGCGGTAGTCACACCGAGTGTAGACTTTTATCGTTTAGAAGAAGTTTTTGTGCTTACCTCGTCTTCTCTAAGTGCACCACAAAAACCAGAACTTGAACCTAAACTTGTACCTCAAACACAACGAGATCAAGTAGAGGGGGCAAAGGGGGCCGTTAAACAATGATGCGTCTAGCTTTAGCTCTCTGTGGATTTTTAATATATTTTATACAAGCGCAATTATTGCCTACTATTTTCCATACAAATTGGTTACCAAACTTAATTTTGACGATAATTGTTATGATTACTTTATTTAAAGGTCGTCGTATGGGGTTGATATCTGCTGTTATTGGAGGTATCGTACACGATGTATTGATATCTAACTTTTTTGGGCTCCATCTATTCCCTTACGTAATTGTGGTATACCTATTATCTGCCGTAAAGCATCGTATCTATGAAGAACGCTGGTATTGGTCTAGCGGTATAGTATCTATTTGTACATTGCTAGATGGCGTTATTCGTAGCTTTATGATATTAGCTAGTGGTGGCGATTTGCACTTTGGCCTATACTTGTGGCATATGGTATTACCCGTGATGTTCTGGAATGGCTTGTTAGGCGCTATTGTACATGGTTTGTTATGGCGCAAGAATGATGAACAAGAAGGTTATATTTGGTAAGAATTAAGGGGGTGAAAGAGTGCTTGAAGGCCTCTATAAACGAAGAAAAACGAATCGCTTTGATGTACTCTTTTACATTGTAGCCGGCATATTTATAGTCTTGGCATTACGTCTAATGACATTGCAAATCTTGTCTGGTGGTTATTACCAAGCTAAGGCAGAAGGTAACCGTTTGCGCATGGTATCCATGACAGCTGCTCGTGGTATTATGTACGATCGAAACGGTCAAATCTTAGTAGGCTCTAGACCGGCATACACCATCTCAATTTTGCCTACAGGCAAGGCTTTGGACGAAGGTGAAGTTGCTAAGTTGGCAGCCTTGCTAAAAATGAAGTCAGAAGATATTACAAAAAAGGTAAATGATCATAAATATGGTTATGAGCCAATTCGTATTGCTAGTGATATTTCTATGGATGTAGTTACAACCATAGAAGAGCATCGTCATGAATTACCAGGTGTTACCATAGATGTAGAACCACTTCGTTATTATCCATATGAAACGATGGCTTCTCAGCTCTTTGGTTATGTGGGTGAAGTGAGCGAAGAAGAATTAGAAGAGCTAAAACAGCAAGATCCAAATACCCTTATTAGTGGTGGTACTATTTTAGGCCGTTCTGGCCTTGAGAAATTATATGATTCCATCTTGCGTGGCACTGATGGTGGTAAACAGGTAGAGGTTGATGCTACAGGCCGACCGGTTGCGGAGGTAGATAGAAAGCATACAGTGCCTGGAGCTAATATCCATTTGACAATAGATGCAAATTTACAAAAGGCTGCTGAAGAAGCTGTTAAGAACCAATTAGAACAGTTGCGTGCCCAAGGTATTCCAGCTCAAGGAGCTGCTGTAGTAGCAATGGATCCCAATACGGGTGCCATTTTGGCTATGGTCAGTGCGCCTGAATTTAACCCTAACTGGTTCGCGAAAGGGATTACAACTGCGCAGTGGAATCAATTGAATAATGATAAGAACCATCCGTTTGATAATAAGGTTATTTCTGGTGAATATCCACCAGGTTCGCCGTTCAAGATTATCACTGGTACGGCGGCTTTAGACCTTAAAAAGGTTACCCCTGAAGAAATGATTTTTGATAGTGGTAAACATTGGCTTATCGATAAACGAAATGCAGAAGGCGAAGCATTGGGGTGGCTCAACTTTAATAAAGCTCTTGCAAAATCAGATAATGTTTACTTCTATGAAATGGGCAATCGCGTTGGCATAGAAGGACTTGTAAAATATGCTGGCTACTTTGGTATTGGTGAAAAGACCGGCATCAATCTTGTTGGTGAGGCCTCTGGTAATATGGCAAGTCCTGCTTATAAACGCAAAGTGTATGATGAAGATTGGTATTTAGGTGAAACCTTTGATGCGGCCATAGGTCAGTCTTTTACTTTGGTGACGCCATTACAAATGGCTGTTATGCTCAGTGAAGTAGCAAATGGTGGTATTAAATACCGCCCATATGTGGTGAGTCGTATTGATAATAAGGATGGTACGCCAAAAGAAATCTTTGGCCCAGACAAACTCGGTATTTTACCTGTACCAAAAAATATTATGGATCTTGTTCGCGAAGGCTTGCGTGACGTTACTAATGAAGGTGGTACAGCAGGGGAGTTGTTTAAGGGATTCCCTATTGATGTAGCTGGTAAAACGGGTACTTCAGAGAATGCACATGGCAGAGATCACGGCTGGTTTGTCGCCTATGCACCATATGATAAGCCACAAATTGTAGTGGTTGCACTTGTTGAGCAAGGTAGCTTTGGTGCTGGGTCGGCAGGGCCTATCGTACGAGATATATTGGCTGCGTACTTCAATGTACCAGTGAATAAGAAATCTAATGATACAAATAGTAAAGGTAATAAAGAAACCGCTGCGGGAACAAGCTCTAATAATGGGCAAAAACCTCAGAATGCGGTAACTAGTGGACAACCAAGAAAGGATTAGTATGGGCGAGATAATCGGCATTGTATCTGGTAAGGGTGGCGTAGGTAAGACTACGATTACTGCTTGCTTGGGTTCAGCCTTAAGCTATGCAGGGCATCGCGTATTGCTTTGTGATGGAGATTTTGGATTGCGCGACTTAGACCTTGTGTTAGGTGTGGCAAATGAAATTATTTACGACGCACTAGATGCGAGCAAAGATAAAGATTATACGGATGATGCTATCGTATCAATTGCTGAAAACTTAGATTTTCTACCAGCCAGCCAAAGTGCTCGTTGGGAAGATATAGGTCGTAAGAAATATAAAAAATTAGTCCGTCGCCTCTGTGAGGAATATGATTATATTTTAATCGATGCTCCTGCTGGTATCGGCAAGGGCATAGAGGCTATTTTAGAATTAGTAAATCGCTGTATCGTAGTGACACATCCATTATGGGTGTCCTTACGTAATGGGGCACGCATGATTCAAGTATGTCAGGAGCATAATATTCGTGATTATGCCATTGCTTTTAACGCGGTACCTATCGACGGAGAGGATATCCATTTATATGATATGTTAGATGTTCTTCGCGCTGAATATGTAGGGGCCATGATTCCTTATGACGAGGATGTTCAGGTGTATACGCAAGATGGTCATTTGTTAAAACTCGTTTCTAGCGATCTTAAAGCTATATTAGCACCTCTTGTAGATTATGTAGTGACTGGCGATTGTTGGGAAGATTACGATGTACAAAAGCAGTTCGATGCTTATGTAACTAAGAAAAAAGCATCGAAGGAGAAAGATAACATACCAAGTCTTGCGACAGTAGGTGAGTCTATTTTTGAGGATTCTAACAATGTTCATTACATTAATCGTGGTGGTTGGACCACGCAGCGCTTGTTGGTGCAAGGTAAACAAAGCTTGTGGCGCCGTAGCAAGTTGAAATAGGTGATATGATGTGGCGTAAAATATGGACAGATAGTGATTGGACTATCATCATATGTACTATATTACTTGTCGGAATTGGTCTTACAGCTATTGGTAGTGCTACCCATGTGAATCACGAGGCTATTGGTTTTGGTAGTCTAGTGATAAAACAACTCGTATTCTTTTTAGCAAATATAGCTGTCGTTATAGGTATGCAATTTCTAGATTACCATCGTATTAAAGGGTGGGGAAATATGATTTATGTGATTACCATGCTTATGTTAATCGCAGTCATGGTAGTTGGTACCTCCGCACTAGGTGCACAGCGTTGGATTCAATTGGGGCCAATAACTATTCAGCCTTCAGAGTTTTCTAAACTACTGATGATTATCTGTATGGCTAAAATGCTAGAACCGCGCATTGGCAAGTTAGATACCTTTAAATCCCTATTGATACCAGTGTTATATGTAGGGATTCCTATCCTACTTGTATTCTTACAACCTGACTTGGGGACATCCCTCGTATATATTGCTATATTTGTAGGGATGCTCTTTATATCTGGTATCAAAACAAAGCTTATAAAAATCATTGCGAGTGTGGCTTTATTCTTGATGCCTTTGGGTTGGTTTGTGCTAAAAGAATATCAAAAACAACGTATTCTAGTATTTTTAAATCCAGATATTGATCCTTTTGGTTCTGGCTATCATATCATTCAGTCTAAGATTGCTATCGGGTCGGGTATGATTTTTGGTAAAGGTATCTTTAATGGCACTCAAAGTCAGTTGAACTTTTTACCAGAAAATCATACGGACTTTATCTTCTCTGTAATTGGCGAAGAATTTGGTTTTGTGGGATGCATTGTAGTATTGCTATTATTGTTTATGCTTATTTATCGCAGTATTCAAATAGCATATACCTGCAATGATAATTTTGGTATGTTATTAGCAACGGGTATCGGTACGATGTTTGCCTTCGAGGTGCTCGTAAACGTAGGCATGACGATTGGTATCATGCCTGTAACGGGGATTCCGTTGCCATTCCTTAGCTATGGCGTTAGTGCGCTAACAACTAATATGTTGAGCATTGGTATTTTATTAAATATCGCTAGACAGCGGACAAAATATATATTTTAATATCCTTTTATAGGATTGATTGTGAAAGAAGTCTTTCATTAAAGACGGAGGATGTATGATTCAATTAGATACGTCATGGTTACAACATGTCCAAAAGCCAGCTCGTTATACGGGCGGCGAATACAATAGTATCGTGAAAGATCACAGTACTGTTGATGTAACTATGGCTTTAGGTTTTCCCGATGTGTACGAAGTGGCCATGAGTCATTTGGGCATCAAGATTTTGTATGGTCTCGTAAACCGTCGTGAAGATGCGGTAGCAGAGCGCGTATTTGCACCGTGGCACGATATGGAAGAGGAAATGCGGAAACGTAATATTCCATTATTTTCCTTAGAAACACGTACGCCTATTAAAGATTTTGATGTGTTAGCATTTACGCTTCAATATGAAATGAGCTTTACTAACATTTTAAATATGCTCGATTTAGCAGGCATTCCTATGTATGCTAAGGATCGTGATTTAGAATTCCCACTACTTGTATGCGGAGGCCCTTGTGCGTATAACGTAGAGCCTATTGCAGATTTCTTTGATATCGTATCCCTCGGGGAATCTGAAGAGTGGGGTGATGAGTTTATCGACCTATTCAAAGCAGAAAAAGCGAAAGGCTTCCCAGGTGGTAAAGAAGGCTTCTTGCGCAAAGTAGCTCAAATTCCTGGTACCTATTGTCCAGCTCTATACGATGTTGAGTATACAGAACAAGGCGATTTTAAATCGATTATGCCGCGTTTTGAAGACGTACCAGCAGCCGTTGAGAAACGTATTATAGAGGATGTAGAGAATGTATTCTATCCAACAAAGCCTGTAGTACCATTCCTTGATATTGTTCATGACCGTGCAGTTCTTGAATTGTTCCGTGGTTGTACTCGTGGTTGTCGTTTCTGTCAGGCTGGTATGCTATATCGTCCTGTCCGTGAAAAGACACCAGAACGTTTGTTGCAAATTGCTAAAGATACGATTGCCAATACTGGGTACAATGAAATATCCTTGATGAGTTTAAGCTCTGCAGACTACTCCAAATTACCTGAGCTTGTAGATATGCTCATGGAAGAGTTTAAAGATAAACAAGTTAGTGTTAGCTTACCGTCCTTGCGTATCGACAGCTTCTCCATCGATATAGCGAAAAAAGTACAGCAAGTGCGCAAGAGCGGGCTTACCTTTGCTCCTGAAGCAGGTACGCAACGAATGCGTGACGTTATCAATAAAGGCGTTAGTGAAGAAGACTTATTGGCGGCCTGTACTAATGCTTTCAAATCTGGCTGGAATACAGTTAAATTATATTTTATGATGGGCCTTCCTACAGAAACAGACGAAGATTTGGCTGGTATTGCGGATCTTGCTTACAAGGTACTCGATTTACACCGTGAAATTACAGGGAAGCGAAATGGTTCTGTAACGGTGAGCGTATCCTTTTTCGTACCAAAAACACATTCTCCATATCAATGGTATGGTCAACAAGATGTGGAGGAAATCCATCGTAAACAACGTTACTTAAAGTCTCTCATCAATAATCGTAATATTTCCTACCACTATCATGATGGTTATACTGGCTATATGGAAGCCGCTTTTGCTCGTGGGGATCGCAGATTGTCTAAAGTTCTCGTAGAGGCTTGGAAGGCAGGTTGTAAATTCGATGGTTGGACCGAGTTCTTTAACTATGAAACTTGGTTGAAAGCATTTGCCGACTGCGGATTAGATCCCGCATATTACGCGCGTCGTACACGAGATTTCTATGAGCCATTGCCTTGGGATCATTTAGATTGTACTGTAAGTAAAGCTTTCTTAAAACGCGAGTGGGAGCAAGCGGTAGCAGCTAATCTTACAGGCGATTGTCGTCGAGCTCCATGTAAGGGCTGTAATGTATGTCCAGAGCTCAATACAGCTATTATTGACTATAAGGAGGGTGGCAGAGTTGAAAAAGTTACGTTTGGCCTTAAATAAGGGCGAAGAATTACGATTCCTGTCACACCTTGATTATGCTCAAGCTGTAGAGCGGATGATACGTCGAGCAGAAATTAAAATGGCGTATTCTGAAGGGTTTAACCCTCACATGAAAATTAGCTTCTCCTCTGCACTCGCCTTAGGCGTAACCGCAGCGGCTGAATATATCGATATGGATGTGCTTGAAGAGGATAGTTTAGAGTCCATTATGGACCGTTTAAACCGTGTAGCGCCTCCTGGTCTTGAGGTTCTAGATGGTAAAGAAATGCCTGAAAAGGTGAAAAAGATGATGGCCATCTGTAACTTTGCTATCTATGAGGTAACAGGTCCTGTGACAGATGAAAATGCTGATTGGGCTGCGTTACTCAAACCTTTTAATGAAGCAATGGAAATTTCTTATGAAAAGGTAACACCTAAGAAAACTCGTACCATTGATGTAAAAGAGTTTGTAAAAGAACCGATCGTAGCCTCTGTTAAAGGGGGGATGGTGACCCTTACAATGGGCATCGGCATTTATCCGCAAGGTACAATTAAACCTAGCGAAGTGTGGAATTTAGGCAAGGATCAATATAATTGGCCTATTACTTCTGGCTACGAAATTCATCGTAAAGCAATTATGGTAGAAAACGAAAAAGGCCGCTATACGCCTTTAGAGATTAATTACTAATTATAATTTAGATGACAAAGAAGGGAGGGATAGGATGCATAAAATTTTGGTCAATGTTATGCGTGAAGAAATTCGTATGGCTGTTATCGACGAAGAAGGCCAGCTAGTGGACTTTGTCTTGGAGCGTACCGATGAGTCTCATATAGCAAATCATATGTACAAAGGCACAGTAAAGAACGTATTAAATGGTATGCAAGCGGCCTTTGTTGATATTGGGGGCTCTCAAAATGCGTATTTGAACCTTCAACAAGGGAAGGAACAGAAAATTTTGCCACGCCTATCTGTAGGGCAACAAATTCTCGTTCAAGTAGTGAAAGAAGAAATGCTCGGTAAAGGTGCCCGCGTGACTGCAGATGTTAGTTTGGCTGGTCGTTTTATGGTACTATTACCATATTCTGAAGGCATGCATATTTCCAAGAAAATTACAGACGAAACCATGCGCAGTAAACTACAAGAATTGGCAACCCCTTATGTACAAGAAGGTTGCGGTTTTATCATTCGTACTGCAGCAGCTAAGGCCAGTGCCGATGAAATCGGTCGCGATATGGAGTATCTGTGGCGGACCTGGCAACATGTGTTGAAGCGTTTTAAGGTTGCTAAGAGTGGTACTGACCTTTATAGTGATGCGGATTTTTGGTTCCGCCTTGTTCGGGACTATGCGCATCGCAATGTAGAGGAAATCATCGTTGATTCCGATATGGGTGAAGGTCGATTGATGGATCTTTTAGGTCATGGACCTACGTCGCAACAAATTAAAGTAACACGTCATCGCGATAGTACACCTATCTTTAAGGCAAACCACATTGAACCGCAATTAGAAGATCTTATCTCTCGCGATATTAATCTTCCTTCTGGTGGTTCAATCCGTATCGATCATACTGAAGCTCTTACCGTGTTTGATGTAAACTCTGCTCACTATACTGGTAAGTCTAATAAGCTGGAAGATTTAGCTTTCACAGTCAATAAAGAGGCGGCGAAAGAAATCTGTCGTCAATTGCGTTTGCGTGATATTGGCGGTATCATTGTGGTCGATTTCATCGATATGAAAGATAAAGAGCATCAACAAGAATTGTTAAAATTGTTGGGGGTAGAAGCTAAGTTAGATAAAATGAAAACCGTTGTATGCGGCATTAGTTCGCTTGGTCTCGTAGAGATGACCCGAAAAAGAGCCCGCCAAGGCTTGCAAACCTTGATGTTTGATACATGTCCCCAATGCGGTGGTACGGGCTATATGTTGTCAGGTCGTACTGTATATATGCAGATTGTGCGTCGTATCCGCGAGTTATTTAAGTCGGGACGTATTAAAACGAATCTAGAAATCGAAGTTCATCCGGAGGTGGCTCAATATTTAACAAAGGCTGTTCTCGTGGATTTGGGTGAGTCTATAGGGCGCAAGATTTCTATTGTGGTAAATCCACAAATTAGTCGAGAAGGGTATTCCTTGATGGCTATAGCTGAATAAGTAAGTAGTTTGTTTATAGGTGAATATAGTGTCTATATTTGAAATTGTATTAATTAGTATTGGTCTTGCCATGGATGCTTTTGGCGTATCTATTGGTAAGGGGCTGACAATGCCTGTAGGCGAGAATGGCCGGAAAGTTACCTTGGCCTTTCTATTTGGTTTGTTCCAGTTCTTAATGCCTCTTATCGGTTGGCTCATCGGTCGTCAATTTATCGATGTGATTGCTGATTGGGACCACTGGATTATCTTTGGACTTCTTGGTTATTTAGGTATCGCTATGATCAGAGAGGGACTTAGCGATGATGATGAAGATGACGATGATAAGCAATTCTTGGATGTCTGGGAAATGATGATGCTTTCCGTAGCGACTAGCCTTGATGCAATGGCTGTAGGACTTACCTTTGCATTCTTACCTATCAATGTATGGGAAGCATCTACGATGATTGGTGTTATTACCTTTGGTATATCTTTAGTGGGTGTTTACTTAGGTAAATTTATGGGCCGATTTGTTGGAAAATATGCAGATATAGTAGGTGGCGGTGTATTGATTCTCATCGGTACAAAGATACTTTTACAACATCTTGGGATTATTGGGGAATTTTAAGGTATATATGAAAGTGTCAGAAACTGAGCGGATTCTGTTGATTTTTGTTTGACATGACTGTGTAAATAGGATATACTATATCAGTATTAGTTCGGTTTACTGAACTTTGCAATCCGCGTGAAACAGGTTTAAACGCCCGACCGAAGTTCGGGTCGGGATACCGAATTCAGCGAGTTCGATAACAAGGAGGTGTTCTCATGTACGCAATTATTAAAACTGGTGGTAAACAATATCGCGTTGCTGAAGGCGATGTAATTACTATCGAAAAATTGGAAGCAGCTGCTGACGAGTCCGTTACATTCGAAGAAGTTTTGACTGTAGTGAATGACGGCGACGTTAAAGTTGGCGCTCCTCTTGTAAACGGTGCAAAAGTTACAGGTACAGTTCTTGAGCATGGTAAAGGTAAAAAAATCTTAGTATTCAAATACAAAGCTAAATCCAACTACCGTCGTCGTCAAGGCCATCGTCAACCGTTCACAAAAGTTCGTATTGAATCTATCCAAGCTTAATTATGGTTTCCATTGGAATCCAGCGGAATAGTGATGGTCAAGTAGTTGGTTGTCATATGTCCGGTCATGCAGGATATGATGAACATGGCTTCGATATCGTATGTGCCGCAGTGTCCGCCTTATCGGCATCGGCAATGTTAGGACTCACCCAAATTGCTCGACAAGAAGGGGAGTATACGAATAGCGAAGGTCAATGTGATATAGTTCTCTCTGGTACGATTAATCAGAGTGGACAGGATATTCTGGGGACTATGCTTCTCGGTTTGGAGGAAATTAGCCGTCAATATCCAGAGTTTGTCCAAATTCACGAAATATAGGAGGTGAACTTAATGTTTACTTTTGATTTGCAATTGTTCGCACATAAAAAAGGTGTGTCCAGTACTCGTAACGGTCGTGACAGTGAATCTAAACGTCTTGGTGTTAAATGCCATGATGGTTCCATCGTAAAGAGCGGTAATATCATCGTTCGTCAACGTGGGACTCACTTCCACCCTGGTACTAACGTAGGTATCGGTAAAGATGACACTTTATTCGCACTTGTGCCTGGTAAAGTAGCATTTGAACGTGCTGGTCGTTATAACCGTAAAGTTAGCGTATACCCTGTAGAAGCTTAATTTTACAAGACTATTAATCCCTAGTGGCTTTCACTAGGGATTTTTTGTTGCTTGTTTTTGTTTATTATGGTGTTCGTTGTATTGGTATAATATAATATAGTTTAAAGTGATTATCAAATATGTTCTAGAATTTTTCAATTTAATCGGAGGCATTATGGCACTATTAGAGTTATCTAATATATTCTATGTCGTAAAAGACAAGTTTATTATCCGTGATGTATCTCTATCTATAAATGAAGGAGATTATCTCACTATTGTAGGACCTTCTGGTAGTGGTAAAAGTACACTTTTAAAATTGTGCAGTGATTTGATTAGCCCTACTTCGGGGATTATTACTTATAATGGACGTGATTTATCTACTATAGATCCTGAAAGCTATCGAAAAGAGGTTGGCTATTGCTTTCAAAGACCTTATTTGTTTGCGAAAACGGTACGTCGTAATATTTTGTTCCCTTATGATATTCGCGGTATGAAGCCCGATATGAAGCATATTGAATCTCTATTCAATTTACTTCATATGCCTATGGAGTATTTAGAGCGACATAATGACGAATTATCTGGTGGAGAGATGCAACGTATTTGCCTCATCCGCAGTCTTATTTTTAAACCTAAAGTATTACTTTTGGATGAGGTAACCTCTGCATTAGACTCTGTTAACACTACTATTGTAGAACAAGTAATTGATGAGCTTCATAAACATGGGATGACCATCATATCGATTACACATAGTGAGGAGCAAAGCTTACGCATGGCTAATCGTCGCATTACAATTGTGGATGGATCGTTAGCTAAAGAGGAGGTATTGCGATGAGTCAATTTCAAACTATATCTGCTACTTCATTGTGCCTTGCATCTGTACTAGTTATTATCAGTATGTTCATGTCCTATCGGCAGGAGTTGAAGTTAGAGAAAGATATTTTTATAAGTGCTTTGAGGGCTACAATACAGTTATTTGTCATAGGTCTTATTTTAGCTTATATTTTTAGTACCGAAAGTCCTATATTTATAATCGGTTTATTAGGCTTTATGGCTATCAATGCAGCCTATAATTCTTCTAAGCGGGGAAAGGGAATTCCTTATGCTCTATGGATTTCTTGGTTTGCTATAACCGTAGGTGCAAGTATTACTTTAACGATTCTGCTTTTAACGGGCGTGCTTAATTTTACTGCTTATCAAGTGATTCCTGTTGGTGGTATGGTCATTAGTGGTGCTATGGTAGCGATTGGGCTTTGTTATCGCCAAATGCTATCAAATTTTGAATTGCGTCAACAAGAGGTAGAGATTAAACTAGCGCTAGGAAGTACACCTAAGCAAGCGTCAAAAGCCATCGTGCGAGATGTTATCAAGACTGGATTGCAGCCAACTGTAGATAGTGCTAAGACCTTAGGGATTGTGGCTTTACCAGGGATGATGACCGGCCTTATTTTAGCGGGGATGCCCCCACTTGAAGCTGTAAAATATCAAATGATTGTGACATTTATGAGTTTATCTACCATATCGATTGCTTGTTTTATTACTTGTCAATTAGCGTATAGAACATTTTTTAATAATAGGAATCAATTAAATAGGTAAGCTTAGTACCTTAGATATATTTTTATAGTACATCAAATTAGAATATTTAATCAAAACTTAGAGTAGTAACCTTAAGGTTACTACTCTTTTTTATATAGTAAGAAATGTTTTTGTTTGTTTATAGGTATACAAATTGTTATATATAATTTTGTATAGTTATAAAGGTTTACTTATATTGTTCTTAATATTGTATTATTTCTATAAATGATATTGAGATTTATTATTGAAAAAGATAGAAGAGTGTTGATATAATATATCAGTAAATTCTATAGTATTTTGTTTTGCAAGGAGTTTTTATGAGCAATTATGATGTAGAAACAAGGGGAGGGCGTACAGCTAAAACTACGCTACTAGGTATATTAGCCTTAGCTATTTTAATTGCCACATCTCTTGGTTCACTCTTCATTGGGATACGCTATATCAGCCTAGATGATATTATTCTATCCTTTACCAACTATGATCCTAATAGTATAGGACAGATGATCGTTCAAACATTGCGCTTACCACGTATGATAGCAGGTATCGTTGTAGGTATTAGCTTTGCCGTATCAGGTGCACTGATGCAAGGTGTTACCAATAATCCTATGGCAAGTCCTTCTGTTTTGGGAATTAACGCAGGTGCTAGTTTTGGTCTAGCTGTTGGAATGATTGTATTTCCTTATTTAACCTTAAATGGAAGCATTTTATTTTCCTTTGCTGGGGCTGCGTTGGCAACACTATTCATTTTAGCTCTTGCTAAACGCGTAGGAGGTAAAGCTACCCCTGTATATCTTGCACTTGCAGGTACGGCTATTAGTGCAGTATTTGTAGCTATTACACATATGCTTGTTGTGTACTTCCAAGTCGCACAAGAGTTAAGTTTCTGGACTGTCGGCGGTATTAGCGGTATTCGCATGGAACAAGTTGTACTCGTATTGCCTTGGACTATTATTGGTATTCTTATTGCTATGTATGTTTCTAAATCTGTTACACTCTTAAGCTTTGGCGAAGAGGTGGCGATTGGTTTAGGTAGTAATTTAAATCGCGTCCGTGTGTTATCTGGTTTGACAGTACTTATTCTTAGCGGTTCTGCTGTTGCTCTAGCCGGTCCTATCGGTTTTGTAGGTCTCGTTATTCCACATATAACACGTAAACTCGTGGGCATCGATTATCGTCTTGTAATTCCATTCTCTGCACTCTTTGGTGCAGTTCTTGTTATGATTGCAGACGTTGTAGCTCGTATCGTAAATCCTCCATTTGAAACACCATTAGGTGCCATTACTGCGCTCGTAGGTGTTCCATTCTTTATTTATTTAGCAAATCGTAAGGGAGGGAAATAAGATGAAAAAACGTTTTTTTGCCTACTCTTTCGTTATGACATTTATGTTATTAGTTGCTATGTATGGACATCTTCATACAGGATTTAGTGATATGTCTACATCTGATCTTTTTCGAATTCTCTTTGGTGGTGGTAATGACGTGGAAAACCTTACGGTTTTTGATTTCCGTTTAGTTCGCACTATTTTGGCTGTATTTATTGGTATGGGCCTTGCTATGTCTGGTGCCATTTTCCAAACTATATCTCGTAATGAATTGGCTAGCCCAAGCTTGTTAGGCGTGAATGCTGGTGCTGGCTTAGGTGTAGTTCTTTTAGTATATTTTGCAGGTTCTACAACAGCGTGGGGAATTTGGACATTACCAACTGTTGCGGTAGCTGGTGCTGTTGTGGCAGCGCTTTTAATTTATCTCTTATCTTGTCGAGGTCGCGATGTTATTTCGCCATATCGTTTAATCTTAACAGGTATTTCTATGAGTGCAGGGTTCCATGCATTGCAAGTCTTACTCGTAACACGTCTGGATCCTAATAAATTTTATTTAGTCAATACTTGGACTATTGGTACTATTTCTGGTAATACCTGGGAACATGTATGGGTGCTTGCACCAGTAGTCATTATATTATCTCTTATTCTTTATGCTCGCTATATGGAGCTAAATCTATTAAGTTTAGCCGATGAAACGGCTATTGGACTTGGGGTACATATAAATCGTTCTAGATTCGTATACCTAATTATTGCAGTTCTTTTGTCTGGGTTCTGTGTAGCTATCGGTGGTAGTATTGGTTTTGTAGGGCTTATTTCCCCTCACATTGCACGTCGTTTAGTTGGTGCCGACCATGCATATTTCTTGCCGTTAACAGGATTAATTGGAGCTATTTTAGTGGTCACTGCCGATTGGATTGGCCGAGCTATTATTGCGCCTGACGAAATCCTTTTAGGGATTATTGTAGCCTTGATTGGGGCACCATACTTCTTGTATATTTTAGCGAAAACAAAAGTATAAAAAGGGAGATATAAATGAAATTAGAAGTTAAAAACCTAACTACTGGTTATGGTGATACAAAAATTATAGAAAACTTGAACCTTACAATTCCAGAAGGTAAAGTGACAGCATTGATTGGTGCTAATGGTTGTGGTAAATCTACGTTGTTAAAAACAATTTGTCGCATTATTCGTCCCATGGATGGTGATGTATTATTAGATGGTAAGTCTATTGGTGATTATGGTAGTCGTGAACTAGCGAAGAAGGTTGCCATTTTACCTCAAAATCCTACAGCACCTGGTGAAATCACTGTTCGCGAACTTGTTATGTATGGACGTGCACCGCATCAAGGCAGTTTATTTGCCCGTACTACAAAAGAAGATAAAGAAATTGTAGAGTGGGCTTTGAAAGAAACCGAATTGCTTCAATTTGCTAATCGTGGTATTACAAATATGTCTGGTGGACAACGGCAACGCGCATGGATTGCTATGGCCATCGCCCAAAATACAGATATTTTATTCCTCGATGAACCGACGAGCTTCCTTGATGTATCTCATCAGATGGATGTATTACATTTGGTAGAACATTTGAATAAAACCTATAACAAAACAATTATTATGGTTATTCATGAACTCAATGAAGCAGCTCGCTTCGCCGATTATTTAGTTGCCATGAAGGATGGAAAAATTCAGTATGAAGGCACGCCACATGATATTTTCCATAATGAAATGCTCAAAGATGTGTTCGGTGTAGATTCCACGATTATGAATGATCCTAAGACGGATCGTCCGTTCTGTATTCCTTATTCTATAAAGAATTATGGCCATACGGCACGTGAGGTGTAGTATGAAGCGTTTGTTACTGTCAGGTCTCTTAGGGGCTTGTGTGCTTATGGGGATTGCTGGATGTGCTCCTCAAGAAAATGGTATGACCCATGAGGCCATCTATGCTAGTCTTGATGATAAAATAAAAACAGCTCTTGAAAGATCAAATGATCCAAAAGAAATTGATAAAGAGTTTAAGAAACGATTAACAAGTATTCAAAAAGCAGCAGATAAAATCGTTACTGTTGAAGGAGATAAGATTATTGTTACTCATAAGCTAGGCAAAACGGTTATGCCTAAGGAACATAAACGTATTGTAGTAGTTCGAACAGAAGATCCTATGATTGCACTGGATGAACCTTTTATAGGGGCAAACTTTAATGAAAAAAGCTATCTTTTTAATGAGTTAAGTGAGCGTAATGTTCAAAATTTTAGTATTAATGATGAAACAAAGACTATCAATTATGAGCAGATTCAGGCTTTAAAACCTGATTTGATTATTATGCGTGATTCTTATGGTAAAGCGGCATATAATGCGCTTTCTAAAATTGCTCCAACTATCTCCGTCAATGTAAATAAGGAAGAAGTTGCATTATTAACAATTGCTAAAGCACTTGGTGTTCCTGAAAAAGGTGAAGCTCGTTTGAAAGAATACTATACGCAGGCGAAGAAAACACGCATAGCTTTAGCCGAACATATGCAAGGGGAAACGGTAGCTTTTCTACGAATTTTAAATAAAGAAATTCGTTTATATCCATATATGAAAAGTGATATGAACGTCTTTATGGCTGAATTGCTTAATGTTAAACCACCTGATATGGTATTAGAAACTGAACTTAACCCTACAAATAATGCTATTTCTTTAGAACGTTTACCAGATCTTGATGCGGGGTATTTAATAGTATCCTCCGGTTATGGTGCTTCTAGTGCGAATAACCAAGGAATTGCAGATCAACGGTTAGCTAATCTAAAAAAGGATGAGTTATGGAAAAACTTGCCTGCTGTAAAAGCAGATCATGTATTGCAAGTGGATAGCACATTATGGATGGCTCATGGCATTATAGCAAAAGAGCGAGCTATGAAAGAATTGTATGATACGTGGGAGAAATAAGACTGACTAAGTATGTGTCATAAATTTAGTAATAGATTATAAGGGTTAATATATAATTGTTTAAAAATTTAGATACATACATTTTAGTCATATTCTATATAGATAATCGATATAGATTAGAATTCCCCATGAAATAAAGGTTGCTTCCTCCTAGGAGGAGGCAACCTTTTGTTGTGTATCAAATTCCTATATTTTTTAGTAGGAATAGTGGTATACTATGTACAGTATCAGTGAAATACCAGAAGACTGGTTGTCATATACTTTCATAAACCTAAAGAGGGGTGGCATTGCCACTGGAAAGATTTGAGGTAAGTACTATGTATGATGTAAAATCTCCAAAGGCGGAGGAATTTATTTCCCATCAGGAAATCCTTGATACTCTTGCCTATGCAGAGGAAAACAAGGAAAATCGGGAGTTGTTAGATGCTATTTTAGCGAAAGCTGCTACATTTAAGGGATTAAACCACCGAGAAGCAGCAGTTCTCTTAGAATGTCCGTTACCTGAATATAAGGAGAAGCTTTTTGCTTTAGCAAAGGAAATCAAGAAGGCTATCTACGGCGATCGTATTGTTCTATTTGCACCGTTATATTTGTCTAACTATTGTATCAATGGATGTGTGTATTGTCCGTATCACTCCAAAAACCGCGATATTAAACGTAAAAAATTAACGCAAGACCAAATCAGAGAAGAGGTTATTGCGTTAGAAGCGATGGGCCATAAGCGTATCGTAATTGAGTCTGGTGAAGATCCTCTTAATAATCCACTTGAATATATTTTGGAATCCATCAAGACGATTTACGGTATCAAAAATAAAAATGGTGAAATCCGCCGTGTAAACGTAAATATTGCGGCTTGTTCCGTTGAGGACTACAAAAAATTACATGAAGCTGGTATTGGCACATATACATTATTCCAAGAAACATATAACAAAGAAAATTATGAAGCCTTACATCCTACAGGCCCTAAGAGCGACTACGCCTACCATACAGAGGCGATGGACCGCGCTATGCAAGGTGGTATTGATGATGTAGGTATCGGTGTTCTTTATGGCTTAGAACATTACAAATACGATTTCGTTGGATTGTTGATGCACGCTGAACATTTAGAGGCAGTATTTGGTGTAGGTCCACATACTATTTCTGTACCTCGTATTTGTCCAGCTGATGATATCGATGTAGATGATTTCAGTAATGCTGTGCCTGATGATGTATTTGAAAAAATTGTTGCTCTTATCCGCGTATCCACACCGTATACAGGTATGATTATGTCCACTCGTGAAAGTCAGTCCATGCGTGAACGTGGCTTGGCATTAGGTATCTCCCAAATTAGTGGTGGATCTCGTACTAGCGTAGGTGGTTACAAAGAAGAAGAAAAGCCAGAAGATAATACGGCACAATTCGATCGTAGTGATACGCGTACATTAGATGAAATTGTTAACTGGTTGCTAGATCTTGGGTATGTTCCAAGCTTCTGTACTGCTTGTTATCGTGCAGGTAGAACTGGAGATCGCTTTATGGCTCTTGCAAAATCCGGTCAAATTCACAATTGTTGCCAACCTAATGCGTTGATGACATTAAACGAATATATCATGGATTACGGTGATGAAAAGACTAAGGCTCATGGTGCTAAGGTCATCGAACAACAGTTAGAAAATATTAAAAATGATTTAGTTAAAGATAAAGCTAAAGCTTATATTGCACAGATGAAAGACGGCGAACGGGACTTCCGGTTCTAAGGAATTCACTGATATTGAGCCTCCTATTGATAATGGGAGGCTCTTTCTTGTTGAGAAAATAGCAAAGCTTAAATGAGAATAAAATATATAAAATGGTTTATTTTATTTGTGTTTTAAGGTATAATAAATAAAAATGATAATGATAATACGTTGAATTCAAGAATAATATTGATTATAAACTACTGAGGGATATGATGATTAAGAAAAAACGTTGGCGCCTTTGTGAAGGTGACCGAGAGAAAGAGAATATCTTAATCCGTGAACTTGGTGTAAACCCTATTGTGGCTAAATTAATGGTGAACCGTCACATTGATGTAGACGAAGGTCGTCGATTTTTGCAAGGTACTTTGTCAGATTTGTTAGATCCTTTTACATTAAAAGATATGGATGTGGCTGTTTCGCTAGTTCTGGAGACAATTGAAAGTCATAAGCCAATCGTCATTTATGGTGATTATGATGTGGATGGTATTACTGCAACATCAGTACTCTATCGGTTTTTAAAAAAATTAGGCGCTGATGTTACCTATTACATACCAGAACGTCAAAGTGAAGGGTATGGTCTCAATTTAGAGGCTTTAGAGCACCTTATTGAACGGGGAACTGCTTTAGTCATTACAGTAGACTGCGGCATTAGTTCTTACGATATTGTAGAGACTGTACGGGACCGCATTAATATGATTATTACGGATCACCATACGGCTCCTGATATGATTCCACGAGCAAAGGCGGTTATAAATCATAAGCAAAAGGACTGTCCATATAAGGATAAAAACTTATCTGGCGTAGGCGTTGCTTTCAAATTATGCCAAGCCTTGTGGCTTACAAAGCACGGAGAATGGTACTTAGATGATTTAGATATCGTTGCACTTGGCACTGTGGCCGATGTAGTACCTTTGGTCGGTGAGAACCGCATCATCGTGAAATCAGGCCTTGAGAAGATGAATAGGGAACCTAATTTAGGGATTAAAAAGCTTATTGATGTAGCGGGACTCCATGAACGAACCATCACCTCTGGACATATTGGTTATACTTTAGCACCTCGCCTTAATGCAGCTGGTCGCGTAACGCATGCAACGCGTGCTGTTGAACTACTCGTTACCGATGATGCAGATATAGCAGAGGCAATTGCAGAGGAATTAAACGAAACAAATCGTGAACGACAAGAGCTAGAACGAAATATTCACGAGTTGGCTCGTATAGATGTAGCTAATCAAGGACATAAAGCTGATTATGTAACCATTGTGGCCGGCGAAGAGTGGCATCCCGGTGTCATTGGTATTGTTGCCTCTCGTCTAGTAGAGGAGTTTTACAAACCAACCTTAGTTATCAGCATTCATGATGGCGTTGGTAAAGGCTCGTGCCGTAGTATAGATGGCTTTAACATATATGATGCATTAAAATCTTGCGAGGATATCTTGCTACAGTTTGGCGGACACTCTGCGGCGGCAGGCTTTAGCATCGATGCAAATCGCATTGATGAGTTACGAGACCGTTTAACTAAGTATTGTAAAGAAGTTGTTACTGCTGAGGAATATATTCCCGTTGTGGCCATTGATGCGGAACTACCTGTTGATGATATCGATGTCGATATCATTGACCGCATATCAGACCTTGAGCCTTATGGGATGGCCAATAGCACGCCAGTCTTTGCTATTATGGAAGCTACTGTGCAAGATATTATGCTCATGGGCCAATTAAAAAATCACTGTAAGGTAATTTTTGAAACTTCGAATGGCACATTAGATGCTATCGCTTGGAATCGTCCAGACTTATTTAAATCTATCTTCGTGGGAACTGTGGTAAAAGTGGCATTTTCTTTGCAAAAGAATGAATGGCAAGGCATGGTTTCTCCTCAGCTCATGATTCAAGCTATTGAACCGTTGACTGAAGAGCCTATTACGCTTTCTACAGAAGGGCTTAGACAAATGTATGTCATAATAAAACAGTCCATGCGAGGTCGTAGTCAATCAGTTTATAATGTGGAACAAGATATATTGCGCCGCAAGCCGGCAGATCAGAATAATCGCAGTGCCCTTACATCTATCGATGTATTTAAAGAATTGGGCATTGTTGAAGAATATACAAGTGATGATGGTCAATTAATGCTTAGATGGAACGCCATTGAAGGAAAATTAGATCTTGTCACATCCGTAACATTCCTTACTTATAGTGTATAGGAGGTGACATCATGACAACTGTAAATGAAGAAGGCAAAGCTTTGGTGGAACAAACTACTTTTGATAAAAGTAAAGCCTTAGCTGAGTTTATGGAGTATATCCATACGTATTTAACAGATGATGAGTGTGACCAAGTATTGAAAGCTTTTGAGCTTGCTGATAAGGCTCATGAAGGTCAGTTTAGAGCTTCCGGTGAACCATATATTATGCATCCGCTGGCTGTAGCTGATATTTTGGCACATTTACAAATCGACCATATTACACTCATGGCAGCTCTTATGCATGATGTGGTCGAAGATACATCTTACTCGAAGGAAGACCTAGAGGAGATGTTTGGCTCTGAAGTAGCATTTCTTGTTGATGGGGTAACAAAATTAAATCAATTCCAGTATGAAACAAAAGAAGATCGCCAAATGGAAAACTATCGAAAGATGATTTTAGCCATGGCGAAGGACGTACGTGTCGTAGTTATTAAATTGGGTGACCGCTTACATAATATGCGTACCTTAAAGCATATGCGTAGTGATAAGCAAAAGCGTATTGCTAAGGAAACCCTAGAAATCTTTGCACCTTTGGCACATCGTCTCGGTATCTTCAATGTGAAATGGGAGTTGGAAGATTTATCCTTCCGTTATTTAGAGCCGGAAAAATACTATGATCTAGTTGATCAAATGAAACAAAAACGCCAAGTCCGTGAAGACATTGTTAATGATACGATGAGTCAACTTACAAAGGCTTTAAGCGAAGCTCATATCAAGGCGGATATCAAAGGTCGTCCAAAACACTTCTACAGTATTTATAAGAAGATGAAAAAAGACAATCGTGATTTATCCCAAATTTATGATTTGCTTGCCGTTCGTGTAATCGTTGATAGTATTCCTGATTGTTATGCAGTACTTGGCATTGCACATAGCTTGTGGAAGCCATTGCCCTATCGCTTCAAAGATTATATTTCCATGCCGAAGTCTAATATGTATCAATCCTTGCATACCACCGTTATCGGTACGATGGGGCAACCTGTAGAAATTCAAATTCGTACCTGGGAAATGCACCGCGTATCTGAATATGGTGTGGCTGCTCACTGGCGATATAAAGAAGGAAATAAAAACGGCGATAAAGAATTCGATCAAAAGGTTGCATGGCTGCGCCAGGTTCTTGAATGGCAAGATACGAGTAATCCTACGGAACTCGTTAATGCTCTGAAATTAGACGTTTTCTCTGGCGAGGTATTTGTATTTACGCCAAAGGGCGACGTTGTTAAGTTGCCAATAGGCTCTGTACCGCTCGACTTTGCCTATCGCGTTCATACCGATGTAGGTCATCATTGTGTAGGCGCTAAGGTAAACGGCAAAATTGTACCGCTGGATTATACCTTGCAAAATGGTGATATTGTTGATATTATCACATCCAAAACAGGTCGTCCTAGCCTCGACTGGTTGAATATCGTAGGTTCTTCTGAAAGTAAGAGCAAGATTCGCAACTGGTTTAAACGCGAAAATAAAGCTGAAAATATTGAAAAAGGTTTAGACTCTCTTGAAAAAGAAGCGAAACGATTAAATCATAATTGGAAAGAATTATGTGCAGACAACCGTTTACAACATGTAACAAAACAACTTAAAGCCGGTACAGAAGAGGAAATGTTTGCAGCCTGTGGCTATGGCGGCATTCCTGTAAGCACTGTTCTTTTGCGTTTAATTGAACTTTATAAAAAGTCTAAAGAGGTAGAGGAATCTAAGCGCAGCACAGAGCAAATTATCGAGAAATTAAAATCTCAAGGACAAAAGAAAACTAAAAATGGCACTGGTGTTCTCGTAAAAGGTGAAGCTGGTGTGATGGTGCGTATGGCAAAATGCTGTAATCCTGTACCTGGTGATGATATTATAGGTTACATAACCCGTGGTCGTGGCGTTTCTATTCATCGCTGTGATTGTACTAGCATGGGCCATTCTCCTGAAGACTTAGAGCGGATGATAGAAGTCTCTTGGGACGGTTCCTCTGGCGAATCTTTCCACGTAGGCATTGATATTCAAGCTTATGATCGAGCTGGTATTCTCATGGAGGTTATGGCGGTGCTTTCAGAATTGAAAATCACCATTACTAACATCAATGCTAAGGTTCAAGAAGATACAAAAAATGTAAGCATCAATTTGGTGGTTGATATCCGCGATATTTCGCAACTAGATTTCGTAATGACTAAATTGCGTCGTATTCGCGAAGTTTATACTGTTCAACGTAGTAAAGGAGGGGCTTAATGAGCGAACAACAATTAGTACTTATGCGCATGCCTTTAGGTCCATTAGGAACAAATTGCTATGTTATCGGTGATAAAGCGATCGGTGAAGCTTTCATTATCGATCCTGCAACAGCTGAAGTACTAGATGCGCTAAAAAAACATGACTTAAAGCCGAAGGCGGTTGTACTGACACATGGTCATGGAGATCATATTGGTGGCATTCAAGAGATTGTAGATGCATATCAAGTTCCTGTATATATTCATAAGGGGGATGTGTCATATTTAGCGGATCCAGAGTTAAATCTCAGCGCTTATAGCAACCCTACACCGATTAAGGTGAAGGCAGATATCATCGAGGTTAAACAAGGTGATCACATTACATGTGGTGATATTGATCTTGAGGTGCTTGAAACACCAGGTCATACGCCGGGTGGTGTGTGTTATTACATGGAAGGTCTTGTGTTTGTAGGGGATACTTTATTCAGAGATTCCGTAGGCCGTACAGATTTTCCAAATGGCTCTTATGAGACTCTGATATCATCTATTAAGACTCAGCTTTATACATTGCCTGATAATACAATGGTGTATCCTGGTCATGGACCGGAAACAAATATAAGGTATGAAAAACAATACAACCCATTCGTTGGTCAGTAGATTTAAACGAATTATTTTTTACAGTCGAGGGGAAATTTATCATGAACACAACATTAGAAAAATTAAAAGAACGCATTAAAGACAAAAAGTACAAATTGACAACTCAACGTCAAACAATCTTGCAAGCATTTATCGATGCTGAAGAAAATCATTTGAGTGCTGAAGATGTATATGTTCTTGTAAAAGAGGTGGCACCTGATATCGGGTTGGCAACAATTTACAGAACTCTTGATCTCTTCACAGAACTTGATTTGTTAAAACGTCTTGATTTTGGTGATGGCCGTAATCGTTATGAATTAAATGACGAAGAGTTCGCTCATTTCCATCATCATTTGATTTGCGTAAAATGTGGTAAAGTATCCGAGTTTGAAGATGACATGCTTGAAACATTGGAGTCTATCATCGCTAAGAAATTAAACTTTCGTACCATTGATCATCAATTGAAAGTATATGGTTACTGTAGTGATTGCCAAAATCATATGACTGAAGCAGAATTAGAAAAGCTTGAGCGTATGTCCCATCATGGTTAATGGATATCTATATACGGGTCCATTACCACTTGGCTCCGTAGTAGCTCATAACTGTGGCGCGGCAGGACTTTTTTCTGATAAGGTACATCCAGAGGTTATCCTTGAAGCGCATGAAGTGGAAGGAATATATACATTAACTGTTACTATTGGTGATACAATTAAGATTTTTGAAGGAACTGTTTCCTCTATGGGGCGTCGTCAAATTGGACAAGCCTTGTTGCGCTATTTGCGTGAATATCAAGGCTTACCTGCTGAGGCTCCATGGGGAACCATGGTAGGTGTGCGCCCTACAAAGCTACTACATAAATATATAGATACATATGGCTCTGTCCACGCAGCAACTCGTCACATTAGGGACGAGTTTTCTGTGTCTATGGAAAAGCTTGCTACTTTGGGGGCCATTGGCGAATATCAACGTCCGTTTCTATCTGATACAGACGATAAAAAGGTGAGTCTCTATTGTGGTATTCCTTTCTGCGATACGCGTTGCGTATATTGCTCGTTTCCATATGGTCTTTATCAGGATTATGCTAGTAAAAGTCAATTTCTAAGTGCTTTAAATCGTGATATAGAAGATATGAAATCTATCGTTGCTTCCTATGGCCTAACAGTCGATACTCTCTATATGGGCGGCGGCACTCCAACAGTGCTAGAGGATGAAGACTTTCACCAAGTCCTAAAACTGTTGTCTATACTTGTGCCAGAAGGACATGAGTTTACCGTAGAAGCGGGGCGGCCAGATTCTGTGAATCCCGTAAAACTACAATCTATGTTAGAGCTAGGTGTAAATCGTATCAGCATTAACCCACAAACGATGCAAGATGATATTTTGCGGCGCATTGGACGCGGTCATAGTGCACGGGATATTGATGAGCTTTTACAATATGTAAAAAACAATACATCATTAGCCGTAAATATGGATTTTATCGCAGGCTTGCCTAACCAAACGATGTCAAACATGATAGAGAATATGGATTATGTATGTCAAAATCTGCCGGAAAATGTTACAATTCATACGTTAGCATTAAAACGTGGTAGCCCGTTGTACGATTTACATATGGAAGATGATATTCCTGAAGAAAATCTCGTTGCAGAAATGGTACAATATGGTAAAGCGCGTCTTGAAGTGGCTGGTTATGTGCCATATTATTTATATCGCCAACAATATATGAGAGGGCAGTTAGAGAATATCGGCTATACCTTGCCTGACAAAGCATGCGAATACAATATTCAGATCATGGAGGAACGTCAAAGTATTCTATCCATGGGGCCCGGTAGCTCGTCTAAGTGGATGCGAGCCCCTGAATATCGTCAGCTTAAACAGCATATGCCAAAAGACGTAGATGTTTATCACGAAACGATAGATGCACTTTTAGAGAAACGACATAGAATTTGTGAAAGATTTTGGGAGGTTGTGTAATGGCTATAAGAAAACCAAGAGGTACACAAGACTTTTTGCCAGAACAGATGATAAATTGGCACTATATTGAACAACGTATGCGCGAAATTTGTAAAGTATACGGCTTCAATGAAATTCGCACACCTGCCTTTGAAGAAACTAAATTATTTTTGCGAGGTATCGGTGAAACTACAGATGTAGTACAAAAAGAGATGTACACCTTTACCACCGGTGATGATGGTGGTTCTAGCTTTACCTTGCGCCCTGAAAATACGGCGTCTGCTGTGCGCGCATACTTAGAAAATAAAGTATATGGTAAAGAAGGTCTCACAAAATGGTATTACATGGGGCCTATGTTCCGTCATGATAAACCGCAAGCAGGCCGTTACCGTCAATTCCACCAATTTGGTGCAGAGGTACTAGGTTCTCAATCTCCAGTGGTAGATAGCGAAGTTATTTGCATGGTTGTGCAGTTGTTAAAAGATTTTGGACTTAAAGATCTCAATGTAGAGGTAAATTCTGTAGGTTGTCCAACATGTCGTCCTGTATATCGTGAAAAATTAATCGCTTTCTTTGAACCTAAAAAGGAACAATTATGTAGCGACTGCCAAGAACGTTTGTACAAAAACCCTTTGCGTATACTGGATTGTAAAAATGAAATATGTAAATCCTTGTCCATAGGTGCTCCTGAAATTCACGAACATTTATGTGGCGAGTGTCATGATCACTTCGAAGAATTGAAAACATATTTATCTGCTGCTAATGTACAATATACATTGAACCCTCGTCTCGTACGTGGTCTTGATTATTACACTAAAACAGCCTTTGAGGTACAATATACTCCTTTAGGTGCTCAAAGTGCCGTAGCCGGTGGTGGTCGTTACGATGGTCTCGTAGAAGAGCTCGATGGACCGCATACACCAGCTATCGGTTTTGCCATGGGCATGGAGCGCTTATTATTAGCTCTTGAAAAACAAAACCTATTGCCTGAACCAACTGTAGAACCATCTGCATTCGTAGTAGCTCTTGGTGATGCGGCTAAGGTAGAGGCTTTCAAAATTTGCCAAAAACTTCGCAGTCTTGATATTCCTGTTGAAATGGACGGACAGGGCAAGAGTATGAAGGCACAATTAAAATATGCTAACAAAATTAATGCAAAATATGTTATTATATTGGGTGATGATGAATTGGCTCGTGGGGAAGCCATAATCCGATTCATGGAAACTAGTGAACAAGAAACTGTACCACTTAATACAGTTTCTGAACGTATAACTTCTTTGGTGAAAGGATGACAATTAGAATGGAAACAATGCAAGGCTTACACCGTACGCACGGTTGTGGCACCATCTCTGAACAAGAGGTAGGTAAAGAGGTCGTATTATGTGGTTGGGTTGAACGCCGTCGTGACCATGGTGGTTTGATTTTCTTGGATTTACGCGATCGTTCTGGCGTAGTACAAGTAGTAGCATCTCCAGATCATAATGTAGAATCTTTCCACAAAGCAGAGGATGTTCGTAATGAATATGTTCTTTGCGTACGTGGTAAAATTACAAAACGTGATGAAGCTGCTATCAATCCAAATCTTCCTACAGGTGCATATGAAATGTACTGTGAAGAGTTGCGCGTATTGAACTCCGCTAAAACTCCTCCATTCTATATCCAAGATGATATCGATGTAGATGAAAATATTCGTTTGAAATATCGTTACCTTGACTTGCGTCGTCCAGAAATGCAACGCAACTTGATTTTGCGTCATAAAGTAACGAAAGCAATGCGCGACTTCTTCGATAGCCGTGATTTCTTGGAAATTGAAACTCCAATGCTTACTAAATCTACACCAGAAGGTGCTCGTGACTATCTAGTTCCTTCTCGTGTAAATGCTGGTACATTCTACGCATTGCCTCAATCTCCACAAATCTTCAAACAAATCTTGATGGTTGCTGGTTATGAAAAGTATTTCCAAATCGTTCGTTGCTTCCGCGATGAAGACTTGCGTGCAGACCGTCAACCTGAGTTTACTCAGCTCGACTTGGAAATGTCCTTCGTAGACGAAGAGGACATTTACTCCATGCTTGAAGAAATGATTGCTCATGTATTCAAAACTACATTGGGCAAAGAAATTTCATTGCCTATGCCTCGCATTACATGGGACGAAGCAATGGATAAATACGGCTCTGATAAGCCGGATCTTCGTTTTGATATGGCTTTTACTGATGTAACTGATCTTGTAAAAGATACAGAATTCAAAGTCTTCCGCTCTGTTATCGACAATGGTGGCGTAGTTAAAGGTATCGTTGTGCCTGGTGACGCTGGCATTCCTCGTCGTGAACTTGATGACCTTGTTGAGTATGTAAATCGTTACGGCGCTAAAGGCCTTGCGTGGGCTTGCTTCAATGAAGATGGTTCTATTAAGTCTCAAATCATGAAGTTCTTAGGTGAAGATACAATCCGCAATATTGGTGAAAAAATGGGCGCTAAAGGTGGCGACCTTGTATTGATGATTGCTGATAAACCTGCAACTGTGGCACGTGCATTAGGCGAATTACGCCTTGAAATGGCACGCCGTATGAACATGATTGACCAAGATAAATTAGCATTCACATGGGTAACTGATTTCCCTATGTTCGAATATAACGAAGACGAAAAACGTTATGTTGCAATGCATCATCCGTTCACAATGCCACGCCATGCGGATCTTGATAAATTAGAATCCGATCCTGGCAGTGTAAAAGCGATTGCTTACGACATGGTATTGAATGGCGTAGAAATCGGTGGCGGTTCCTTGCGTATCTACCAAGCTGACGTACAAGAAAAAGTATTCAAAGCAATTGGTTTGTCTATTGAAGAAGCAAGATCTAAATTTGGCTTCATGCTTGATGCATTCCAATACGGTGCACCTCCTCATGCAGGCTGTGCATTTGGCCTTGATCGTCTTGTTATGTTGATGGCAAAACGTCAATCTATCCGCGACGTAATCGCATTCCCTAAAACTCAATCTGCTTCTGATATCATGAGCCAAGCTCCATCTGAAGTAGACCCTAAGCAATTAAAAGAGTTGCATATTAAACCAGATGTAGAAGAAGAACAAGAGCAATCTTTAGTGTAAAAACATAGGCAAGAATTGATTGAAATCGAAATGTCAAGACTTGTTAATTGCTAATCTTTCTGATACTATTTAAGTATAAGATATCCCTGCCATGTGCGTGTGATATCGCAGTTTTGAGCCAACACATTTACTTTGGGAGTCTGACTCTCGTCTGAACGTTACGCCCTTACGGGACAATTGCAGGATGAGGAGGACACCCACCTGCCCTTGCAGGATCAAAACGCGGTACATTACGGCATGGTGGGGCTTTTTTGCGTGTAAAAATAGACTGAAATATCATATACTATAAATATATCTTTTGTAAGAACTAAAATTTTTTATAGTCTTAAAAGTCCTAAATGTCATAAATGTCTTATAAATATTATTAGTGATACCAAGTTACTGACGTCATTGGGCTTTTATGACGAGTAAGACATTGTTTTTTGATTGAATAGTTATAGATATTAAAATACGATTGTTAAACTGGGTGCGAATTGAGGTGATAGAATGGATAGTTTATTTGATATGACACCTACAAATACATACGAGCCACTTCCTGTACGAATGCGTCCTACTAAACTGGATCATTTATATGGTCAAGAGAAGGCCATAGGGAAGGGGACATTCTTGCGTGCTATGGTAGAGAAGGATACAATACCATCTATGCTTTTTTATGGGCCTTGTGGAACAGGTAAGACGACGTTAGCCGGAATCATAGCTAAGGTGAGCAATAGTCATTTTGTAAACTTGAATGCTACTAACGCTGGTATTGGTGAGTTGAGAACCATCATTGAAGACGCTCGTAAACGGGTTCGTTCTTTACAGCAACGAACAATTCTATTCCTCGATGAAATTCATCGCTTTAATAAAAGCCAACAAGATGTGTTGTTACCCTGTGTAGAGGATGGAACTATCATCCTTATTGGTGCTACTACAGAGAATCCGTTCTTTGAAGTTAATAGACCACTTTTGTCTCGTTTGCGTCTTATTACATTAGAAGCACTTACTCCAAAGGCTATTGGTCAAATTTTACGTCGCGCCATTACTGATGAAGAGGTAGGCCTTGGCAAGCGTCATCTGCAGGTAACCGATGAAGTTTTGGAAGATGTGGGGATTTTCGTCAATGGTGATGGACGTATGGCTCTTAATATTCTTGAACAAGCCGCAGCTATGGTTCCCGATGAGGGGACGATTACTATTGAGGTTCTCGAAAAGGTCGTAGGTCGTCGCATATATACATATGATAAAAAAGGTGATAGTCATTACGATACAATTTCAGCTTTTATTAAAAGTATGCGTGGCTCCGATGTACAAGCAACAGTACATTATTTAGCGCGTATGATTGAAGCCGGAGAGGATCCTAACTTCATTGCTCGTCGTATTGTTATTTGTGCAGCAGAGGATGTAGGTCTTGCGGATCCACAAGCTCTCATACTCGCAAATGCAGCAGCTCAAGCGGCTCATATGGTAGGCTTTCCTGAGGCACGCATTATATTATCCGAAGCTGCGTGTTATGTTGCTCTCGCACCTAAAAGTAATTCTGCTTATGTAGCTATTGATGCTGCTATATCTGATGTGCGACATAAGGATTGTGGACAAGTACCTGATCATTTGAAAGATAGTCACTATAGCGGAGCTAGTAAATTAGGTCATGGGAAAGCTTATAAGTATGCTCATAACTATCCTAATGGGTATGTAAAACAGCAGTATTTACCAACGCCTCTAGTCGATGCTACCTACTATAAGGGCATAAAGAGAGGGACTGAGGAACAGTTACTTCACGACTGGGAGAAACGTCGTAAAAATTAACTTAATATTACGATATATGCTATAATATAATGATAAGTTAATTTACTGTAATGTTATATAAGTAAGGGGTTTGTATAGATTTATGGCAGAAGAAAATACTTCCACCAAAAGACGCATCACACGCCGTAAGCGAACAAGTACAAAACAGCAATCAAAGTCTCAAAGCTTTTCTTTGCGTAGCGAAGTGAAAGGCCTTATTGTCATTGCCTTTGCTGTGATTTCTTTTCTCGGCTTTTTCGGCTTTGAACTCGGCCTTGTAGGGCAGATTTTAACAGGTGTATTCCGTTATGGTTTTGGGCTAGGCGGTATCATTCCTTGTTTATGCGTTTTCTGGTTAGGTTGGAGATTATTATATAAGGATACATTTATTTCCATTACAAAACGAGGCGTTGTAATGACCTTGTTTTTCCTATTTTTGTTAGCTCTTGTTCCTTTGTGGCGCGTTCCTGAGGGGCAGGAACTCATTACTACACAACTAGCTAATCAAGGTGGTATCGTAGGCGGCGCGATTGCTACATTCCTTCGTACACTATTAGGCAACCTAGGGGCTATTATTCTTGATGTATTCTTACTCATAGCTTTTGGTCTTCTTGTGACACGTTTGTCTTTGCGCAGTGGATTACAAAAGGCTGCGGACAAAACGCAAGTTGGTCTAGATGTAGCTAAAGAGGTAGCTGCTGAGAAGGTCGCTGTTGCAAAAGAAGTTTTTGATGACTGGAATGAACAGCGTAAAGAAGCGGCAGAACAGCGTAAAGCTTATAACAGGGAAAAAGACACACGCTTTGCTGACGCAGCAGATCAAGCATTAGATACATTGGAAAAACAAGGCATTGCTACTGGAAGAGATTTCTTTGACTCTAGCACGACTGTAGATGTTGATACTCTTGAAGATACAGTTACTACTGTGGAGTCGCCAAAACCTCCTACATCTTGGAAGGAATTGGCTGAGATAGAAGCACGTAATCGTGCGGCTGAGCAATTGGCTAATATTTCTGAAGCATCTGGTGATGCGAAGTCTTATGAAGCTGATGACTTTGAACAATTCTTTGATACGCATAGATCTACGAGTGATGATTATGTATATGTTCCTGATGAGGACTATGCATATACCCCAGATGAAGAGTATTCAGATGAGTTTGGAACTGCAGCAAGCTCTGATGACGAAGAACCAGAATTCTCCTATCAAAATACAACGATGGGTCCATTGGAAACTAATCATGGTGCTATCGCTTCTGTTGTGCCAGGAACGGGTGCGGCTGCAAGTTCCGTAAGTGCTGGGGCCGGTATATCCGGCATGGGTTTACAAGTACCATCTATTATTAGTACTACTGAAGATACGGCGCAAGTTGCTGTATCTAAAGATGGCCAAATTCATCGTTCCTATGATAGACCGTACCACTTCCCAAACCTAGATATTTTGGCGAAAGGGAAGGGGAGTCAAAACAATGGTGAAGAAGTAGCGCAAAATGCGATGATGCTTGAACATGTATTGAGTGACTTTGGTATTACTGCAAAGGTTGTTAATGCTACACAAGGCCCAACTGTTACGCGTTATGAAATTGAACCTGCACCAGGCGTAAAAGTAAGTCGTATCGTTAACTTAACAGATGATATTGCCCTTAATTTGGCAGCTCAGCATATTCGTATGGAAGCTCCAATTCCAGGAAAATCTGCCATCGGTATTGAGGTGCCTAATAAAACGACAGAAGCCGTTCATTTACGTGATGTACTTGATTGCAGTGACTTTAAAGATGCTCGTGGTGGTATTCCTGTCGGTCTTGGTAAGGATATTGCAGGTAAACCTGTTATTACGGATCTTGCTAAGATGCCTCACTTGCTCGTAGCTGGTACGACTGGCTCTGGTAAATCCGTATGTGTAAATACATTGATTTCTAGTATTCTCTTTAGCCGTAAACCGGAAGAGGTTAAGTTATTATTAATTGACCCTAAAATGGTTGAATTGTCTATTTACAACGGAATTCCTCACTTGATGGCTCCGGTTGTAACGGATATGAAAAAAGCGGCAGCTGTATTGCGTTGGGCCGTTCGTGAAATGGAGGCTCGTTATAAGGCGTTTGCTGCATCTGGTAAACGCGATATCAAGAGCTACAATGAAGCGCATCCTAAGGCTGCTATGCCGTTAATCGTGTTGATTATTGACGAGTTAGCTGACCTTATGATGACGGCTCCTGATGATATTGAAGAATCTATTAGTCGTTTAGCACAAATGGCTCGTGCTGCAGGTATTCACATGGTTCTTGCTACACAACGACCATCTGTTAACGTTATTACCGGTTCTATTAAGGCCAATGTGCCGAGCCGTATTTCCTTTGCTGTAGGCTCTCAAATTGATTCCCGTACCATTCTTGATATGGCAGGGGCAGAGAAATTATTGGGTAAAGGTGATATGTTATTTGCTCCGATTGGTGCTAATAAACCTATTCGTGTACAAGGGGCCTTCATTTCTGATGATGAGGTAGAAAAACTTGTAGAGTTTGTAAAAGCTCAACGAGAACCAGAATATGATAATACGGTAACTCAAGATGTGGAAAAGGAAGCTGAAAAAGAATCTTCTGATGCTAATGATGTTTACCGTGATGAATTATTAGAGCGAGCTGTTAATCTTGTTATGGAATCTGGTCAAGCTTCCGTATCGATGTTGCAACGTCGTTTCCGTATAGGTTATACCCGTGCGGCACGTCTTGTAGATACAATGGAAGACCTTAAAATCGTTGGCCCTAGCATGGGCAGTAAGGCTCGAGAAATCTTAATGAGCCCTGAACAAGCTAAGGCTAGATATTTCTCCGATTCCAATGATGAGCAATAATTAGCTAATTACTATATGAATATTACGTAGATTTAGAAAGGAACGAAAATGGCTGAATTAGGCGAAGAATTACGACGTGAGCGGGTAAGACGTAATCTAACCTTTAAAGATGTGGAGCAAGTGCTGCACATTAAAACAACCTATTTAGAAGCTATCGAAGATGGCAACTATGATATCATTCCTGGTCAAGTCTACGTAAAAGGCTTTATTCGAAACTATGGCAACTACTTAGATCTTGATGGAGATCGCTTGGTAAAAGTATATCAAGGACAAGTAGGGGACATAGATACATTTTCTTTGCGTTCTGTTACGAGACGGAAGGCTCAAGCGACTCCCAATTTAGTACAAAGTGAGTTCGTTGAATACCAAACATCTAAAAAGCGTATGTCTTTAGAAACGCGTCAACGAAAACGTCAACGCTCTATTGTACAAGAACGCATTATTTTGGGGATTATTCTATTTTGTATGGCATTATTTTTACTATGGTTATTCCTTTTCTAATGATTGATTAGGAATGATAGAAAGGCATTTACACAGTCAATGGATAGATTTTTAGTAACAGAACCTTCGGATATGAAGGAACGTGGTTGGGCCGAATTAGATTTCGTTCTCATCAGTGGGGACGCCTATGTGGACCATCCGTCCTTTGCTCCTGCGGTTATCGGTAGATACTTGGAATCCAAAGGCTATCGTGTAGGCATTATAGATCAACCAGATTGGAATGATGTAGATGCTTTCAAAAAACTAGGTAAACCACGTCTTGCATCCCTAGTTACAGCAGGGAATCTAGATTCAATGCTCAATAAATTTACAGCAGCAAAGAAAATTCGCCGTCAAGATGATTATTCTCCCGGTGGTGAATCAGGGCATCGTCCGGATCGTGCTACCTTGGTATATGCCAACCGCATGAAGGAGGCTTATAGTGATGTACCTCTTATCATCGGTGGTATAGAAGCGTCCTTGCGCCGCTTTGGTCATTATGACTATTGGTCAGATACGGTACGTCGCTCCATCTTAGTAGATTCCAAGGCAGATGTACTCGTCTATGGTATGGGAGAGCTTCAAATCATTGAACTAGCCGATGCCTTAGATCAAGGTCGATTTAAAGAGTCCTTGCCGTCTATACGCGGTATTTGCTACATGGCAAAGGAAATTCCAACCATCGACTATGTAGAGTGCCCATCCTATGAAGCTATTAAGGCGGATAAGATGGACTTTGCCGATGCATTCCGCATTCAATACGATGAACAAGATCCGTTCTATGGTCGTATTGTAGTCCAAAAACATGGTGATCGATATCTCATTCAGAACACACCTGCTTTACCATTGACGCAGGATGAAATGGATGGTGTCTATAATCTGCCATATACCCGAAAGTGGCATCCTAAATACGATGATAAGGGTGGTGTACCAGCGTTAAGCGAAGTTCAGTTTAGCCTTGTAAGCCAACGCGGCTGTTTTGGCAGTTGTTCTTTCTGTGCCATCACGAATCACCAAGGTCGTATTATCCAAAATCGTAGTCATGAGTCTTTGATTAACGAAGCACATAAGATGATCAAGATGGACAACTTTAAGGGGTATATTCATGATGTAGGGGGTCCTACGGCAAATTTCCGCCATCTGGCTTGTGATAAACAGGCTGTTTATGGTGCTTGTAAAGGGCGTACCTGTGCGGCTCCAGAGCCTTGTGAAAACTTGAATACAAATCACGATGATTATATTGCTTTACTGCGTAAACTACGTAAGCTAAAAGGTGTAAAAAAGGTATTTGTTCGTTCCGGTTTGCGCTATGACTATGTATTGGCCGATAACAATAAAGACTTTGTGCGGGAACTTTGTGAGTTTCACGTAAGTGGTCAGTTAAAGGTAGCCCCAGAACATGTATCTAAACGCGTTACCAATATGATGGGAAAAGCTGGTAAGGAAGAATTTCTAACCTTTAAGTCTTGGTTTGAAGAGGCGAATAAAAAGCTTGGTAAGAAGCAATATTTAGTTCCGTACTTTATGAGCTCTCATCCAGGTTGTGCGTTAGAGGATGCTATTGAATTGGCGGAATTTTTACGAGACCACCATATGTACCCTGAGCAAGTACAGGATTTTATCCCTACACCGGGTAGTCTTTCTACTTGCATGTATTATACGGGCATTAATCCACTAGATGGAAAGCCTGTATATGTTGCTAAAAAGGGGCGAGATAAAGCAAAACAACGCGCTTTGATGCAGTTTAAAAATATTGAAAACTATGATCTTGTTAAAGAGGCTCTCATAGAAGCCAATCGACGTGATTTAATTGGCTTTGGCGCGGAATGCTTAATTCCACCGCGCCCAATTAGTGGAAATTCTAAGCGTATTAGCCAATCTAGTAAATTCCGTAATGGCAAACGAGATTGCGAACCTAGGAATCAATGCCGTACTGCCAAAAGGCGTAGTAGAGATGTGACTAAAGTTCGTACATCTAATAAAAGTTTTGGTGGTCGTTAAACCTAGAGAGTAGCTCTAGCTACTCTCATTTTAAGATACTTTATGTCTTATGGGAGGCATATATGAAACGATGGATTGCTCCGAGCATCTTAGCATTATTTGTGGTAGGAATGTTGATTTATGGTATAAACTTTTACCAACAAGAACAAATAGAACAGGCCAAAGAGCCTATTCGTGGTGAAATTATAGTCTATACGGACTTACCTAATACTTTGACAGCTATGCTTGCTGAGCGTTATGAAGAGGAACAAAAGGTAAAAGTTACTGTAATGCCTCTTACAGAGGAACAAATGTCGCTACGGTCGGCTTCTACCGTGGCTGATACTTCTGGTGATTTAGTGCTAACTTCTGAAGATAATCTCGTAGTTGGTGCCAATGCAGGTAAATATATGCCCATAGTCAATGAACGTATTGACGAGGTACGTGATAATCTAAAGGATCCAAATGGCTATTGGGTTGGTCTCTGGTACGATCCAATCGTATTTGTTCAGAATGATACCTTCCATAATGGCATTGGTAAATATATTACTACATGGGAAACATTGGGAAAACAAGGTGATTGGTCTATCGTTATGACTGATTTTGTAGCATCTCAGAATGCGGCCAATTTGCTATACAATATGGTAGAGTACAAAGGGGAACCAGAGGCTCTTGAATACTTGTATAGTTTGAAGCCTCATGTGGTTCAACATGCTAAATTTTTGTCTACTCCAATACGCTTAACTGCGCTAGGGGAGACAAATATTGGTATTGGTAACTTGTCTGATGCGGCACAATATAGTCATCATGGGTATCCAATTAAGATCATTTATCCTAAAGATGGTACGTCTTATTATGTGACTGGTGCTGCCGTTTTAAAAAATTCAAAACATAAAGCAGATAGTGTAGAGTTTATTAATTGGTTACTATCTTCTAAAACGGCGAAATATATGGTAGAAAAGAATTTTACCTATATATTTACTAATCCTGAGATGGATGAGCCAAAAGATTCTATAGGGCATGATTTAGTGTTATGGCCTGTGAATGGTGGTTATACCCTAGAAGGTAAAAAGTTATTGTTAAATCATTGGGTTAGCCAGGTACGATTCCGTAAGGACTAAGTCAGTTGTATAAATCCAAGAAATAAATAAAAAAGAATCTAGTGACGAAAGGATATGGAATGGGGAAAAAATTAGGATATGTTAGCCTAGGTTGTGCTAAAAATTTAGTAGATACAGAGGTAATGTTAGGATTATTGCGAGATAATGGCTATTCAATTACAGAGGACCTAAGCGAAGCAGATCTTATCGTTGTAAATACCTGTACTTTTATTGAGAAAGCTAAGGCTGAGTCTATTAATACCATCCTTGAGGTTGCTCAATATAAGGAAGATGGTGCTTGTAAGGGCCTTATTGTAGCAGGTTGTCTTAGCCAACAATATCAGGATGAACTATTCCAAGAAATTCCTGAAATTGATGCATTAATTGGTACCGGTGCATGGGATCAAGTTATGGTAGCTGTTGATGCTATTGAGCACGGCAATCGTAGTTGTATCATGGAAAATATTACGAATATCTATGATGAGCGCATGCCTCGTATTCAAACCACACCTCGTTATAGTGCATATGTTAAAATTGCAGAAGGCTGTAATAACGGGTGTACATTTTGTATTATTCCTAAGGTTCGCGGCGCTTTTCGTAGTCGTACCGTTGAGTCTATTAAGGCTGAAGTGGAACGATTGGCTGCGATAGGGGTTAAGGAAATTGTTCTTATCGCTCAAGATACAACAAGTTATGGTATTGACCTTAATAATGGTAAACCAATGTTGACTACATTGTTAAAAGAATTAACAACTGTAGAGGGCATAGAATGGATTCGCATGCTATACCTATATCCGACATTCTTTTCTGATGAATTGTTAGATATTATCGTTAATGAGCCAAAGCTTTGTAAATATGTAGATATCCCATTGCAACATGTTAATAACGATATCTTGAAACAAATGAATCGCCGAGACGATCGCAATGATATTGAACGCTTACTTAAGAAGATTAGAAATGCACCGACTCATATTACATTGCGCACCTCTATCATCGTTGGATTTCCTGGTGAAACAGATGAACAATTTGAGGAACTTTGTGACTTTGTAAAAGAAATTAAATTTGATAACATGGGCGTATTTACATATTCTCAAGAGGCTGGCACACCAGCGGGTGCTCGTGAAGACCAAATACCAGAAGAGGTCAAAGAAGAGCGTTATCACGTTCTTATGTCCATCCAAGCTGCTATTTCTGAAGAGAACAATCGCGATTTAGAAGGTACCATTGATTATGCGATGGTAGAGGAAATCGAAGAAGGCGAGAATAACACATTGCTTGCAAAAGGTCGATTGAAATCTCAAGCACCTGATGTAGATGGTAATATGTACATTGAAGACTGCGGTGAAGACATTCAACCTGGTGATATTCTTAAGGTACAAGTAGAGCAAGGCTTTGCTTATGATGTAGTAGCTACAGTTGTAGAATAATACACAGTTCGATACATTCGATTGTGGAGGTGATCTGATGATTGTAGAACTTATTTCTACAGGCTCAGAATTATTGCTAGGTGATACAGTAAATACGAATGTATCATGGCTAGCACAAGAGTTAAATAAATTAGGATATACCATTGCCCATCAATCGGTGGTAGGTGATAATCCGAAACGAATGGCTGAAGTCTTTCAGCTCGCTAGTACAAGGGCTGATATCGTTATTAGTACTGGTGGATTAGGACCTACGCAGGGTGATATTACACGTAATGTACTTGCCGATTCAATTGGCAGACCTATTGTGTTTAATCAAGAGGCCATGAATGAGCTTGAACGGTTTTTTAAAAGTGTAAACCGTACTATACCTGATGCGAGTCGGCGAGAGGCACAATTACCAGAAGGGGCGAAGGTATTATATAACCCTGTTGGAGTTGCACCAGGTGTCGTCGTTGAAGATGGTGACACTACATACATACTTCTGCCTGGACCTCCTGGAGAAATGAAGGGCATGTTTCAAGAGAGCGTAGTCCCTTATTTAAATGGTCGATTTGGTTCTCAAGGGGTTGTTACATCTTATCGTTATGGTGTATATGATATTCGTGAAATTGATTTAGAAAGCACCTTGATGGATCTCATTAAGAAGCAATCTAATCCGACGATCGCTTTGCTCATTAAAAAGGGCTACATTGAGGTTCGTATCACTGCTAAGGCTGAAACATTAGAAGCGGCGCAAGAACTATTAAATCCTTGGGATGCTATCATACGAGAGCGTTTAGGTTCTCGCGTAGGACGCGACTTAACGATTTCTATGGAGGAAACTCTAGGCCGAACCTTGTTAGAGAAACATAGTACTATTAGTACTGCTGAATCATGTACATCAGGATTAGTTGGTAAGCTTCTTACTAATGTCAGTGGTAGTAGTGAGTACTATATGGGTGGTGTCATTTCGTATAGTAATGATTTGAAACATCGTGTTTTAGGTGTACCACAAGATATGTTAGATATATATGGCGCTGTTAGTGAACAAGTGGCTAAGGCTATGGCAGAGGGGGCACGAACTGTTGGCCAAACAACATATGCTGTTTCTACAACGGGGATAGCCGGTCCTGGTGGAGGAACTCAAGAAAAGCCCGTTGGACTAGTGTGGTTTGGTGTTACTGGTCCACATGGCACAGTGGCCCATAAAGCTAATTTAATTGGCAATCGAGAAGATATTAGACAAAGTGCGGCAGAGCTAGCACTATACTATGTTTATACTTATATAACAGAAAAGGAGAAATAAAATAATGGCTGTAGATGGCAGACAAGCAGCGTTGGATAACGCGTTAAAACAAATCGAAAAAGATTTTGGTAAAGGTGCTATTATGCGTCTTGGTGAAGCGGCAGATCGCATGAATGTAGAGGTGATTTCCTCTGGTTCTCTTGCTATCGATATTGCTGTTGGTGTAGGTGGTTTCCCTCGTGGCCGTGTAATTGAAATCTACGGTCCAGAATCTTCTGGTAAAACAACAGTGGCTCTTCACGCTGTAGCAGAAGCTCAAAAACAAGGTGGTATTGCGGCATTTATTGATGCGGAGCATGCGATGGATCCTGTATATGCTCGCAACTTGGGGGTAGACATCAATAATTTGTTGATTTCTCAACCAGATAATGGAGAACAAGCTCTAGAAATTACAGAAGCTCTTGTTCGCAGTGGTGCAGTAGATATCGTTGTAGTTGACTCCGTAGCGGCTTTGGTTCCTAAAGCGGAAATCGATGGTGAAATGGGTGACGCTCACGTAGGTTTACAAGCTCGTTTGATGAGTAAAGCTTTGCGCAAATTGACTGGTATCATCAGTAAATCCAAAACAGTTGTTATCTTCATCAACCAATTGCGTGAAAAAGTAGGTGTTATGTTCGGTAATCCTGAAACAACAACTGGTGGTCGTGCGTTGAAATTCTATTCTTCCGTGCGACTTGATGTTCGTAAAGGGGAATTAATTAAAGCAAATAACGAAAATGTTGGCGCTCGAACAAAAGTCAAAGTTGTCAAAAATAAGGTGGCACCTCCATTTAAGACAGCTGAATTTGATTTGATGTATGGCGAAGGTATCTCTAAAACTGGCACACTTATTGATATTGGTACAAATATGGAAATTATTAATAAATCTGGTGCTTGGTACTCCTATAATGGGGAACGTATGGGGCAAGGTAAGGAAGCGGCTAAACAATACTTGTTAGAGAATCCACAAATAGCTGATGAAATCGATCGCATTATTCGTGATACATTGGCTGTTGGCACTGAAGAAATCGATGTAATTGGTGAAGAAGTAACTGAAGAAGTATAATCATGAGTGACGAAACGATGCAAGCTGCTATGGATCAAGCGTATCGCTTCCTAGCTCAGCGCTTCCTTAGTTCTTATGAGCTGACGCAGAAAATGAGACGTAAACAATTCGAGGACCCTATCATTGAGAGGGTCCTTGAGCGCCTTAGAGATTATGATTACATTAATGATGAACGTTTATCTGAGCAGGTATTAGCCTATTTGATGAAAGAACAGAAATACGGTGCTTATATGATTAAGCAAAAAATGAAACTTCGAGGACTTGCGATTCCTCAAGAAATTTCTGCTTATGATGAGGTAAAAGCTGCTTATCGGGTGGTAGAAAAAAAATTTGGATCTATTCTCAATGAAGAGAAGACTCCTCGAGTAAAAGTTTTTAGTTTTCTCAAATACAGGGGGTTCTCAACAAGCACAATTCAAGTTGTATGCAATGATTTTTATGAATAAATTCTGCTTTTTGAGAGGCCTTGGTAGGCTTGTAAAATCTTGACAGAAAGGGCTTTGAAGTCTAAAATTAATAATAGCCTTATTTATTTATATGATGATATGGCTAATTGATAATTTAATGCATAAAGGGCATAAAAAGGAGCATGAAAGCTCAATTTTGAGAAATAAAAAGGAGGTGAAAGAAATTTTAGAGTATAGTCTAATTGCAGTGGTAATGGTACTGATTGGACTAGGGGTAGGCTATTTTTTAAGAAAAAATATTGCTGAAGGAAAACTGAATCAAGCTGAACAAGAGGCTGCTCGCATCATTGCAAATGGTGAACGCACAGCTGAGTCTAAAAAGAAAGAAGCTTTATTAGAAGCGAAAGAAGAAATTCATAAGCTCCGTTCTGATGTAGAACGAGAAAATAAAGATCGTCGTTCTGAACTTCAACGTATGGAACGTCGTATTCTTCAAAAAGAAGAATCTTTGGATAAAAAATTAGACAATATTGAGCACAAAGAGGAAGCTTTACATCGCAAAGAAGCTGACTTAGCCCAAAGCCGTGAAAAGGTAGAAGCTTTGTATGAAAAACAAATGGCAGAATTGGAACGTATTTCTGGCATGACGTTCGAAGAAGCAAAAAATATCTTGTTAACGAATGTGGAACAAGAAATCCGTCATGAAACGGCGATTATGGTTAAGGAAATGGAGCAGCAAGCTAAGGATGAAGCGGAGAAAAAAGCGAAAGAAATTATCTCCTCTGCTATCCAACGTTGTGCAGCTGACCATGTAGCGGAAACTACCGTATCCGTAGTGGCATTGCCTAATGATGAAATGAAGGGGCGCATTATCGGTCGTGAGGGCCGTAACATTCGTGCACTCGAAACATTAACAGGTATTGATTTAATTATCGATGACACACCAGAAGCAGTTATTCTTTCCGGCTTCGATCCAATTCGTCGTGAAGTGGCTCGTATTGCGCTGGAAAAATTGATTGTAGATGGTCGTATCCATCCAGCTCGTATTGAAGAAATGGTTGGTAAAGCTCGTAAAGAGGTGGACCAAACTATTAAAGAGGCTGGTGAACAAGCGACATTTGAAGCTGATGTTCATGGCTTACATCCTGAAATTGTTAAGATTTTAGGCCGTTTGAAATATCGTACTAGTTATGGTCAAAACGTATTGAAACATTCCATTGAAGTATCTCATTTAGCAGGTTTAATGGCAGCTGAACTAGGCTGTGATGTAACTTTGGCTAAACGAGGTGGTTTGATTCATGATATTGGTAAAGCATTAGACCGTGAACTTGAAGGTTCTCATGTTCAAATCGGTGTTGATGTGGCTCGTAAATATCGTGAAAGTGCAGCAGTAATTAACTGTATTGGTGCTCATCATGGTGATGAAGAGTTCCAAACTGTAGAAGCTGTATTAGTAGCTGCCGCTGATGCTATCTCCGCTGCCCGTCCAGGAGCACGTCGAGAAACATTAGAAAACTACTTAAAACGTTTATCTAAATTGGAAGAAATCGCTGAATCCTTCGAAGGCGTTGAAAAATGTTTTGCTATTCAAGCCGGTCGTGAGATTCGCGTTGTAGTAAAACCGGATAAGATTGATGAAGCTGAGTCTACATTACTTGTTCGGAATATCGTAAAACGCATCGAGTCAGAACTTGAATATCCAGGCCAAATTAAGGTCGTAATTATTCGTGAAACTCGCGTTGTGGATTACGCAAAATAATATGCTATAAGCGATAAGTATAGGCTGCAATGTTTTCATTGCAGCCTATTGTTATCAAAGTTTCGGTAATTACATATTGCTATATACGGCGTATAGGAATCATCATGTATATTGGGTTGTAGATGATGATTCCTATGATTCGTATCAAGCTTTTTTATATTTTTTTATAATTTAATTGATTAAAATGCTTTACAAATAGAGGATTTTTTATTTGTATATAGAATTAATATATATATGGGGAAGGAGGCGTTGGCTATGAGCCGATATTTTGAAAATGAACTGATTGAACAAATCAAAGATGCTAATGATATCGTGTCAGTTGTATCCGAGCATGTAGCCTTAAAGAAACGCGGCAAGAACTATTGGGGTTGTTGTCCATTTCATAATGAAAAAACGCCATCCTTTAGCGTAGCCCCTGAAAAGGGTTTTTATTATTGTTTTGGTTGCCATGCATCAGGAAATGCTATTAAATTTCTTATGGAGTTAGAGCATTTAACCTTTGTAGAAGCTTTAGAGCGGCTAGCTAATCGGGCTAATATTCCATTGCCAGAGGCGAAACTTTCACCTGAACAAAGAGCTAGAGATGAAAGGCGCAAAAAACTGTATGAAGCTTCTGATTTAGCGGCTACCTTTTTCCATAACTGTCTCACTCAAACGTCTATTGGTAAAGTGGGATTAGATTATTTGAAAAAGCGAGGGCTCACACAAGAGACCATAGAAACATTTAAGCTTGGTTTTGCCCCTGATGGTTGGGATAAGTTATATCGTGCCTTTCATGAGCGTGGCATTGATGATTCCATTCTTTTAGAGTTGAATCTTGTCCGAAAGAATCAAAAGGGTCAATTTTATGACTTCTTCAGAAATAGAATTATGTTCCCTATTATGGATGGTAAAGGGCGAGTAGTTGCTTTTGGTGGACGCGTTATGGATGATAGTACACCAAAATATTTAAACTCTCCAGAGTCATCAATCTTTGAAAAAGGTAAACTCTTATTTGCCTTTGATAAGGCTTATAAATCTATTCGTGAGGAAAAACAAGCTATTCTTGTAGAAGGCTATATGGATGTTATATCCGCTCATAATCATGGTGTTACTAATGTAGTCGCATCATTGGGGACTGCTTATACAAGAGATCATGGGCATATCTTGATGCGGCAAGCTGAAGAAATCGTGTTAGCTTATGATATGGATGGTGCTGGTCGTCAAGCGGCTGCTAGGGCTATTGAATTATTGCAAAATACGGATTTTAAGGTGCGTGTTCTTGCCATGCCAGACGGTAAAGATCCAGATGATTATGTGCGTAATCATGGGGGACAGGCATTTAAGGAGTTAGTTGCTAAAGCTGTTAAACCTCTTGATTATCTATTAAGTGAGTCTTTAATTAAACACGATACAAATGATACAGAAGGTAAGCAGGCTGTTATGGCAGATGTTTTCCCATATATTGCAAATATAGATAGTCAAACACAGAGAGATGATGCTTTAAAAACATTGGCATTGCCATTATGGCTTGATAATAGTACTATTTTTAGATACTTTAGAGATTATGTGAAAAAAGGACAAATTGAATTAGTGGATACTGCATCAACACCTTTGCCAACACAGGATTTACCAAAGGGGGATGCGGAAAAATTATTGTCCTTAGCTTTCACCGATGGCGAAGTATTACAACATATGATGAGCTATTTGCCATTAGAGGACTTTGAAAAAATTGAATATCGAGGTATAATAGAAAAGCTATTCACCTTGTATAAGTCCGAAGGTCGTCTAGATGAAACTGCAATTCAATCTGTTTTATCTTCTCAAGAATACGATATTTACTCTAGGTTGGTCGTCATGAGTGACGATGAATATAAGGTACAAGTGCCTGCATTAATCCGCAAGATAAGACTCCATTCATTGCGTGAACAGTATAAAGCGCATTCAATTATGGCGGATCAATTAAAACGAGCAGGAGATTCGACGTTTATTAGCGAATTACATAAGTGTCAGGAAATACAGAATTTAATTAGAGAATGGTCTAAGTAAATCATTAATGGTTAAAAAGGAGAGCGCTGTGGCTAAGAAAGTACAAAAAAGTCAAATAGAGGAGATTGTTGAGCAACTTCTTGAAAAAGGCCGTAAGAGCGGTGTGTTGACACAATCCGAGATTTCAGATGCTCTTCATGAGCAGACGGAAATTACTGCGGAACAATTAGATGATATTTATACGACTTTGGGTAAACTGAATGTTGAGATTGTGGCAGATATTGATGCAGATGATACAGATAGTCATACAATTGAAACAGATGAAGATGAAGACGAAGTTTCTAGTGAGAAGAAAATTTCTATCGATTTAAGTGTTGATTCTGGTGTTAATATCGATGACCCTGTACGAATGTACCTAAAAGAAATTGGTCGCGTACCATTGCTTTCAGCTGACGAAGAAATCGTATTAGCTAAGCAAATCGAAGCTGGTGCACAAGAGGATGCTACATATAAGGATATTCAACTTAGCAAAAAGGCTAAGAAAAAATTGGTAGATGCTAACTTGCGACTAGTTGTAAGTATTGCGAAACGTTATGTAGGTCGCGGTATGTTGTTCTTGGATTTAATCCAAGAAGGTAACTTAGGTCTAATCAAAGCGGTAGATAAATTCGACTATACTAAGGGTTATAAATTTTCTACATATGCTACTTGGTGGATTCGTCAAGCGATTACGCGTGCTATTGCAGACCAAGCTCGTACGATTCGTATTCCTGTACATATGGTAGAAACAATTAATAAATTGATTCGTATTTCTAGACAATTGTTGCAAGACAAGGGTCGTGAGCCATTGCCAGAAGAAATTGCTGAAGGTATGGGAATTACTGTAGAGCGGGTGCGTGAAATTCAGAAAATCGCTCAAGAGCCAGTATCCTTGGAAACTCCGATTGGTGAAGAGGAAGATTCCCATTTAGGGGACTTCATCGAGGACCAAGATGCAATTGCTCCAGACGATGCAGCTAGCTACATTTTATTGCAAGAGCAGATTGAAGATGTATTTACATGCTTGACTGATCGTGAGCAACAAGTCTTGATTTTACGTTTTGGTTTGAAGGATGGTAAGCCTCGTACATTGGAAGAAGTTGGTCAACATTTCAATGTAACAAGAGAACGTATTCGTCAGATTGAAGGTAAAGCGCTTACTAAATTGCGCAATCGCGGTAAACGTGATAAAATCAAAGACTTCTTATAATATTTTGAAACTCTTAAGGGTTGTAATGCAGTGTTGTATAGCACTGTATTACAACCCTTTTGTGTTATAATAAAAAATAATAATATCTTACAATAAAAAATATTTTGTGATAAGACTTATGTAATAGACAAGGGTTTCATGTAATAGCGATAAGTCTTATGTAATAGATATAAGTTGAAAGCTTATGTAATAGATAGGAGATATAATGTTTACAGTTACTAAACGGTTAGAGGTGAGTGCATCTCATCAATTAAAACTAGATTATCCGAGTAAATGTCAAAATCTTCATGGGCATAACTGGATTATTACAGTTCATGCACGCTCTGAAGAGTTAGATCATAACGGGATGGTCATCGACTTTACGATTATTAAAGAAAAAATTCATGGTCGCTTGGATCATCGCCATATCAACGATGTACTAGGTGACATTAATCCCACTGCGGAGAATATGGCAAAATGGATTGCTGATGAATTGGGCCCAAAATGCTTTAAAGTAGAGGTTCAAGAATCTGAAGGGAACACAGCTGTTTATGAACGTGATTGAGATTTTTGCCTCTATTGATGGGGAAGGTAGTCGGCAAGGCTTGTTGACTACATTTTTACGTCTTCATGATTGCAATATTCGCTGTTCCTATTGCGATACGACTTATAGTTACGGCATTGATAGTATTTTCACAGAGATGACTGTAGCTGAGGTGGCTGATGTTATTGAAAGCTTAGGTAATCATCGCATTACTATTACTGGTGGGGAGCCCTTATTGCAAGAAGCCGCTGTAGTAGAGCTAATCGATGAGTTAAATCGTCGGAAGGCTGAAACAATGCAGGATAATACATCAGGTCAAGCTGGTTCAACTTGTATTATTGATATAGATAAATTTGATAAACGAGAGATGCTTAATAATAGCCTTTATGATTTCAATATTGAAACAAATGGCACGATTATACCGAGTTTTCATAGAGATAATGTGTGGTTTACCTACGATTATAAAACACCGTCTTCTTTAGCCGAAGAGTCTATGAATATAGACATATTCAAGGTGGCTACAGAACGAGATCTTATCAAGTTTGTCGTTGGTTCTCCAGAAGATTTGGATTGTATGCGTCGCATAATTGACCAATATCCTACAGCGGCTCAAATATATGTATCGCCTGTATGGGGACAGATTGAAGCGGTATTGATTATCGATTATATGAAAGCATATAATTTGCAAAATGTACGATTTCAACTGCAAATCCATAAATTTGTCTGGGATCCAGATACAAAGGGTGTATAGTATTATTAGGATGTGTAGTGTCAGTATCTTTTTTTATGCATAGTATGATATGGGATCTGATGGAATCTTGATATAAAGGGGTAAATATGGATACAAAAAAAATAGAATCGCTTATATATCAGTTGTTAGAAGCACTAGGTGAGGATCCTAATCGGGACGGTTTGTTAGAAACACCGAAACGGGTAGCTCAAATGATGGAAGAGGTATATGAAGGCATTCAGTATACAAATGCTGAAATTGCAGAAATGTATGGTAAAACCTTCGCTGTAGATACAAATCAAATGGTAGTAGTAAAGGATATTACTTGCTTCTCTCATTGTGAACATCATATGGCATTGATGTATGATATGAGTATCAGTATTGGGTATATACCAAAAGGTCGTGTCATAGGTTTATCTAAGATTCCTCGCATAGCTGAAATGTGTTGCAAGCGTTTACAATTGCAAGAAAAAATTGGTGAAGATATTGCGGAAGTAATTTCTTTAGCGACAGGGTCTAATGATGTTATTGTGCACATTATATCGTCGCACAGCTGCATGAGTGCACGAGGCATTAAATCTACAGATAGCCAAACGACTACACTAACTACTAAAGGCGTATTTAACGAAGATCATATGATTCACCGTTTTATGCTAATGAAACAGTCTTAAGATTTGAGTTTCCTTGACTAAATGATAGTCTATTCGGTATAATTAATAAGCTAGAAACTAACTGAGGGCCTATAGCTCAGGGGTAGAGCAACCGGCTCATAACCGGTCGGTCCCTGGTTCGAACCCAGGTGGGCCCACCATTATGTTGATATCTACCGTCCTTGAGATTTCAAGGACGGTTATTTTTATATGTAGCTCATTTTGAGGTAACATAATAGAGATTATTTCAGAATAGTATTGTGTTTAGAGCTATATAAACGAGAACAAATAAGTAAGAAAATAATCAAGAATTAGTAATTAAGAATAAATGATTAGTAATAGTAGAGGAAGTTATGGAACCTAGACCTATGATGGACCGCCTAGAAGCGGTATTCTCAATCGTACCTAAGGCTCATGCCATTGCCGATATCGGTACCGATCACGGCTATTTAGCGGTAGAGCTCATCAATCGTCAACGCGCTGAATATGTCATTGCCGGTGATGTGCATAAAGGCCCATTAGAATCTGCAAGAGCATATGTTGAGTCTTGTGGATTAGCCGCTAAAGTAGATTGTCGTTTAGGCGATGGTCTTAAGGTGACAGAAAAGGGCGAGTTGAACGGTGCTATTTGTTGTGGTATGGGTGGCTTCTTAATGCGAGATATTGTAGATGCAGGCCCAGAACCATTAGAGTTCTATGTACTACAACCACAGAATGGACAAAAAGAATTGCGTCAATACATGGTTCAGAAGAGATATGTTATCGTTTTAGAAATCATTGTAGAAGATGCTGGTAAGCTCTATACAGCGTTTTTAGCAGTACGCAATGATTGTGTAGAAGCTTATACAGGTATGACTGAATATATAGATGTTTATCAAGCGTTACCGGAAGATTCCTTGTTGTGGTCTGTAGGGGCTTTATTGGAACAAGATAGACCACCACTTTGGATGAAATATATAGAGTATTTAATATATCAACGACAATGTGCATTAGATGATATGACAGAGAAATTAAGTTATACTGATAAATATCAGGATTTAGAGCAGGAAGTTAATTTTCTTCGTAATCTTTTAGAGAATAAATAGAAAGAAGTGAGTTGTATGATAACAGTTCAACAAGTTATTACCTTGATGGAACAATTAGCACCGCGTTCTTATGCAGAGTCTTGGGATAATGTAGGACTCATGGTGGGCGATCGGAATGCAGTTGTTACAGGTGTTGTGACTACGTTAGACGTAACAGAAGAGACACTAGAATATGCTATTGAACAGAATTGTAATCTAATTATTAGTCATCACCCATTGATCTTTAAAGGATTAAAACAGATATCATGTGATACTGCTCAAGGGCGTACGATCAATAAGCTGATTCAACATAAAATTGCCGTATACAGTGCACATACAAATCTTGATATTGCACCAGGCGGTCTCAATGATATGTTGGCGAAACAATTGGGCCTCACAGATATTAAGGGCTTTATTAAAACTGGTGAAGAGGTGCTCTATAAGGTGACCACCTTTGTACCTGAAAGCTCGGCTGATGCGGTTCGTATGGCGATGGGTGATGCAGGGGCAGGCCGAATTGGTAATTATGAGTATTGTAGTTTCAGTATCCATGGTGAAGGGCGCTTTGTTGGTAATGAAGATTCTCATCCTGTCATTGGGTCAGCTGGTGCTTTGACAGTGGCTCCTGAGGTACAAGTAAATGCTATAGTCGATGGTACGCATTTAAGCGAAGTCGTAGCGGCTATGAAATCAGCTCATCCGTATGAAGAGGTGGCTTATGAGGTTTTAAATATAGTTGAGCCTACTAGTTCAACTCAATATCTAGGCCGGGTAGGTCGCTTGCCTAATGCATTAAACTTAGATTCTTTCCGTGAATGGGTACAAGAGGCGTTGCCTGATGCTAACATTCGTTTTGCTGGTATTGTGCCGAAAGCGATTCAATCCATTGCTCTATGCTCCGGAGCAGGTGCAGAATTTATTAAGGATGCTGCCCGATTACATATAGATGCCTATATTACAGGCGATGTGAAGTATCATGAGGCGCAAATGGCTAAGGAGTTGGGCTTACTCGTAGTTGATGCGGGGCATTTTGGAACTGAGTCTATAGTGGCACATGGTTTACGTGACTATTTAATCTCTGCAGGGCTTGCTGTTCCTGTGAAAGCTTTCACAGAACAAAATGATTTCTTCTTTGTGTAATGATGCATTTTCTTGCAACAAATTGTTAGCTATGATAAACTGAATTGAAGCAAGTATGAAAGACGGTTGCGAGTCTATAAGACTCGAGGAAAGTCCGAGCTCCATAGGGCAGGATGCCAGATAACGTCTGGCGAGGGTAACCTTAGGGAAAGTGCCATAGAAAAGGAAACCGCCACGTAAGTGGTAAGGGTGGAAAGGTGAGGTAAGAGCTCACCAGCAGTCTGGTAACAGGCTGGCTCGGTAAACCCCATCCGGAGCAAGACCGAATAGGGAAGGGTTAAGGGTGGTCCCGCCTACCTTCCGGGTTGTGTCGCTCGAGCGTGCAGGCGACTGTACGCCTAGAAAGATAATCGTCACCGCGCAAGTGGAACAGAACTCGGCTTATTGATTGCTTGCTTCTATATTTAACATATAATTGATAGTATATAAGATTGTAGATCTTTGTTAGGAGAACTTCATGGCAATTACAGCAATTACTAGTGTACAAGAATTTGATGAGAAAGTGCTTGGCGCTAAAGGTTTAGCTATTGTTGATTTTTGGGCTGGTTGGTGCGAACCTTGCACCGTTATGCGTCCAGAGATTGAAGACGTAGCAGAGCGTTTAAAAGGTCAAGTAGAATTCTTTAGTGTTGATGCAGAAGATAAAAATCTTCGAGGTATTTTGTTAAAAGAAGATGTTGATGGTATTCCATCCTTAGTATTCTTCCGAGATGGTAAAATGCTTGATTCCCTTGTGGGTTATAAAAAAGCAGATATCCTTGAGTCTCTAATAAAGGAAGTTATCTAATTAATTAATAACTAGAAATTCGTAGAAAATAAATAACATGAGGCTGTATATAAGAAAAGTTAATTTCTTATATACAGCTTTTTTGTTAAATTTTATAGTTTTCAAAAATGTTAAGTGATATAATAAAATAGTAAAAATATGATTGTCATCATGCTGGTTGAACTTCGTCAAACTGATAGAGTGAGCTCATAAAAATGATTTCTGTCATAAACGTTGTAGTTTATTAAGTAATATAATTATATTGCGCAAAGTTGTTGTAAGGAGGCTATATTCCATGAAGAATCGTATAAATAGTTTGTGGACACTCTTCCAAGAACGCCGTTTGAGTCGACGCACATTTATGAAATCCTGTGTAGCACTCACTGCTATTTTAGGTCTACCTCCAACGATGTTAGACACCGTTGTTAAGGCTGCCGAAACAACTGAATTACCTACGGTGATTTGGTTGCATGGCCATGAATGTACTGGTTGTAGTGAATCTTTTATCCGTTCATCCTCTCCCTTTACTTCTGATGTTATTTTGAACATGATTTCTCTTGAATATGATGATACTTTGGCGGCAGCGTCTGGTGCACCACTAGAGGAACATTTAGAAAAAATCATCAAAGAAAAAGCCGGTAAATATATCTTGGCTGTTGAAGGTGGCGTACCACTTGATGAAGATGGTGTTTATTGCACAGTAGGTGGACGTACATTTAAAGAATCCCTATTAGAAGCAGCTAAAGGAGCTGCATCAATCATAGAATATGGTTCTTGTGCTTCTTGGGGCGGTATACAGGCTGCAAAACCAAATCCAACAAATACAGTTTCTGTATCTTCCGTTGTATCTGGTAAGCCAATTATCAAGGTTCCTGGCTGCCCTCCAATTCCGGAGGTTATGACTGGTGTAATCATGCACTATGCATTATTTGGTCAAATTCCACCTCTTGATGCGCAAGGCCGTCCTAAACAATTTTATGGCAATCGTATTCACGACACATGCTACCGTCGTGCCTTCTTTGACTCTGGACTCTTCGTTGAAAAATTCGACGACGATGCATCTAAATCTGGTTGGTGCTTGTATAAGGTAGGTTGTCGTGGGCCTCAAACATATAATTCTTGCGGTAATCTGCGTTGGTGGAATGGTTTATCCTATCCAATTCAATCCGGTCACGGCTGTATTGGTTGCTCTGAAAAGGGCTTTTGGGATAATGATGTGTTCTACAAACGATTACCAGATATTCCATTGGCTAATACCATCACAACTGCTGATACAATCGGTACAGTAGCTGCCGTTGGTGCCACTGCAGCGGTTATCGTTCATGGTGCAGCAACTCTTACGCGTAATAAAATTCTTGATATGAAAGAAGAAAAACGCTTAAAAGAACAAGGCTTATGGGATGAAAAGAAACATAATAATGGAGGAGGTCACTAATGAAACGCGTAGTAGTAGATCCGATTTCCCGTATTGAAGGTCATTTACGGGTTGAAATAAAAGTTGATGAAGCGAGTGGTAAAGTAGAGGACGCATTGTCTTCTGGTACTGCTTGGCGCGGTATCGAACTTGTTGCTAAAGATCGCGATCCTCGTGACCTTTGGGCGTTCGTACAACGGATTTGTGGTGTATGTACTACAACACATGCGTTGGCAGCATTACGTGCGGTAGAGGATGCAATTGGAATTACAATTCCTAAAAATGCAAACTATATACGTAATATCATGCATAGTAGTCTAGATGTGCATGATCATATCGTGCATTTCTATCACTTACATGCGCTTGATTGGGTTAGTCCGGTAGCAGCTCTTAGTGCAGATCCTGCTAAAACCGCTCAATTACAAAATGATGTATTAGCAACTTATAATGTGAGCGGTTTAGCACCTGCGGAAACGGCATCAAAAGACTCTGCCTATCCTAAAGAGTTTCCTAAGGCTACTACAGCATACTTTACGGCTGTACAACAAAAGGTTAAGAAAATAGTTGAATCAGGCCAATTGGGGATTTTCTCCGCTCAATGGTGGGATCATCCTGATTATAACTTGTTACCTCCAGAAGTTCATTTGATGGCCGTATCTCATTATTTGAACATTCTTGATCGTCAACGGGATATTGTAATTCCTCATGTTGTATTTGGTGGCAAAAACCCTCATCCTCATTACATCGTAGGTGGCATGCCATGCTCTATTTCTATGAATGATATGAATGCCCCTATTAATACGCAACGCCTTGCTGCTGTAGAGCAATCTATTGCATTGACTAAAGACTTAGTTGATAATTTCTACGTGCCAGATCTATTAGCTATCGGTAAAATATATGTAGAAAAAGGTATGATCGATGGTGGTGGCCTTGCGAAGAAACGCGTTATGTCCTATGGCGATTATCCTGATGATACGTACACCGGTATTTCTAATGGTGACTATCATAAGAAATGTATTGTTCGTTCCAATGGTGTTGTTGAGAACTTTGCATTAGGTGTAGATAAAGCAACATTCATCCCATTAGAAGGTAAAGATTTCATGGATCCTCAATACCTTAGTGAAGAGGTTGATCATTCCTGGTTTACATATCCAGATGGAACAAAAACACTTCATCCTATTGAAGGTGTTACTGATCCTAAATTTACAGGTCCTAAATCTGGTACAAAAGAAAAATGGGAATTCCTTGATGAAGATAAAAAATATTCTTGGATTAAATCTCCAACTTTCAAAGGGAAAACTGCAGAGGTTGGTCCATTAGCAAAATATATTGTTGTGTATACAAAGGTAAAACAAGGCATAATCAAAGACCCAACTTGGGCTGAATCTATGATTGTTCGTCAAATTGATACAGTATCACAAGTATTGGGTGTACCAGCTCATGTATGGATGACTACTATGGTGGGACGTACGGCATGTCGTGGCCTTGATGCACAAGTAGCGGCAAATATTAGCCAATACTTCTTTAACAAACTTGTATCTAATATTAAAAATGGTGATACTACAGTAGCGGATATGACTAAGTTTGAACCAAATACATGGGATAAAGATGCTAAAGGTGTTGGTCTTGTAGATGCGCCTCGTGGTGGTTTGGGGCACTGGATACATATTAAAGATGGACGCTCTGCAAACTATCAATGTATCGTACCATCTACATGGAATGCATGCCCTAAAACTGCAGCTAATGAACATGGTGCCTATGAAGATTCCATGATTGATACACATGTAAAAATTGCGGATAAACCACTTGAAATTTTGAAGGTAATTCACTCCTTTGATCCATGCCTGGCATGTGCAACCCATTTATACAATAAAAAAGGCGAAAAAATTGTTTCCGTCAATACAGATGCATTGTGTAAATAAAGGGTGGTGGACTTATGTTAATACATACTGACAAAAAGGCGTATGTCGTATTTAGTCTATGGCTGCGCATATTCCACTGGACTATGGTGCTAAGCGTAACTGCATTATTTTGGACAGGTCTATATATCGGTGATCCCGGATTTGCAGCTATCACAGGTAATCCAGAGCCAACTTTTGCTATTGATGGCTGGTTCTCTATGGAAACTATGCGTCGTATCCATTTCACTGCAGGGGTTATCTTAACATTCTCCTTTATTTTCCGATTTGCAGGAGCTCTTTGGAATCGAGGAGATAGATTATTACCTAAATTCCGCCAAAAACGGTATTGGTACGGTCTTAAAGAAACAACATTGCACTATTTAATGATTCCTCAAAAACATGAACATCATTGGCTTCGTAATTCCTTAGCTAGAACTGCGTATATGATGGTATACATTATGTTCTTCTTTGAAATCTTAACGGGTTTTGCAATGTATTCGATGGTTAATCCTAATGGTATTCTAGGAACTTTATTTGCACCAGTGATTACATTATTTGGTGGTGAATATAAAGTCCATGTTATCCATCACTACATTGCGTGGGGATTCTTGTTCTTTACTATTGTTCACGTGTATATGGCATTCCGAGAAGACGTTATGGAGGAATCCGGCGAAGTATCTGCTATGGTTTCGGGTATGAAATATTACGCTCATGACCCAATTGATATTGAAGACCTCAATGGTAAACGCCGTCGTGGGGAACGTATTGATAAACCATCTGGTACTACATATCGTCCAAGTGATCCTAATGATCCTAGAGAAAGAGAATTACAAGAAAATGACTAATACAAGTACTGATATCATCAGTGGCTTGAAACAATACGCGGACTCAGAGGGTCCGCGTATTGATTTAAACAGCCTTTATGATGATGGAGATAATGAAATTGTCCTACTTGGAGTCGGTAATATTTTGCTTACCGATGAGGGGTTAGGTGTTCATGTAGTAAAAGAATTGAAAGAATCTTTCACATTTACACCTGCAATTTCCATTATTGATGGTGGCACTATGGGGATGGAATTACTCACGTATATGCGTGGTATGAAGAAAATTCTTCTTGTAGATGCTATTAATGGTGGAGATGCTCCAGGAACTATATATGAATTTCCTCATAAGGAATTGGAACAATATTTTACGGAACATATTTCTGTACATGAAGTAGGAATGCAAGATATTTTACGCATCCGTGCTATTCAAGAAGATCCATTAGAAGATGCAGTGGTTATCGGTGTAGAACCGGAATCATTGGAAATTGGTTTTGAACCTAGCGAGCCGGTACAATGTGCCTTGCCTGAGGTTAAAAAACGTATTTTGCATGTCCTACGAGAATGGGGCGTAACAGTTGAGCCTAAAGCATAAAGTGGAAATTTCATATAATGTATAGATAGCTTATAGAATGTAAAGATAGTTTCTGTATAGGAGTATTTATGATTGAAAATTATGGTAATGTTTGCGCCGTTTTAAATGAGTTGCGTTTGGCTCTAAAGAATTTGCGTGAAAATGGTGAGACATATTCGATTTATATTGAAAAAACAGGTTTAACAGAGGAAGAACAAGTTGAAGTATTAGAAACACTTGGACGCGGTCATATTACGATTAACTTTAATGAAACTGATCAACCTGTAGAATGGTATGAATCACAATTTTCTGGAATCTGGATTGGAACTTATAAAAATGGTCGCGATGATTCCATTTTACATACAGTAGAGGTCGCTAAATATCCAGTTGTAGCTGGTGCTTATATAGAAGATATGGAACTGGCGGAGGAAGATTTACAATCTTGGATTGATGCTGCTGGATTATAGTAAAGGAGACCCTTAACGGGTCTCTTTTTCATGAAAGATAGATGAAATTAGGCGTTTTTGATAATTTTATGATAAAAATTCATATAAATTTTTGATTAATAGTTAATGGAGCCAGAAATAATCAAATTTATTTATATATTATTAAAATAAATATTTTTTATAAATTGCTTTATTGAGTAGTCTTGCAAATAAATAAATATAAAATTAATTCGTTTAGCTTATATAAAGGATAAATGAAGTGCTTCATTGGCGTTTTACAGAGAAATAGCTTATTTACTGGCTTTATAAACATTATTAGGCCTATTGTTAACCTTTAGCATTTGCCTTAATTTACTAATTAACATAAAATATGTGAGTAAAATACTTTGGAGGATTTATGTTACTTTCTATTGTAGTGCCTGTATATAACGAAGAGGAAAATATAGCGAACTTTTATAAAGCTGTAACTGATGTTATGTCAGGTCTCACGTATGATTATGAATTAATCTTCGTGGATGATGGATCTAGTGATTCGTCAGCTATGATACTGCGTGAAATTGCATTCAATGATAAACATGTTAAAGTGTTATTGCTAGCTCGTAACTTTGGGCATCAAACGGCACTTACATGTGGGCTTGATTATGCTCATGGCGATGCAGTCATTACAATGGACGGTGATATGCAGCATCCACCGGCATTGATTCCTGAACTAGTTCGATTGTGGGAATCAGGGTATGATGTGGTGCGTACCATACGCGATTCAACTGATGACGCTAGTTGGGCTAAATCTTTCACGTCTAAGTATTATTACAAACTGATGAACAAAATGGCCGATGTTCCTATTGTTGAAGGCGGGTCCGATTTTCGCCTCATGAATAGTAAAGCATTGGGCACGTTGAAACGATTCAGAGAACATGGTCGATTTTTGCGTGGTATTGTCGGCGCCTTAGGGTACAGACAAGCAGAGTTGCACTTTGTGGCACCACCTCGATTTGCAGGTGTCTCAAAGTTTAGTGTGCGTAAAATGATTCGATTTGCTCTCGATGGTGTAACCGCTTTTTCAAGGGTGCCTTTACGGGCCGCCTTGTATGTAGGTGTACTTTGTGGTGGAATGAGCTTTTTGCTCATCTTACATCTTTTGTATGTATATCTTACAGGACAAGCTTTGAATGGGTGGACAACCTTGGGTGTATCAATCTTGTTTATTGGTGGAATTCAACTCGTCGGACTGGGAATTATTGGCGAGTATGTAGGTCGTATTTTTGAAGAGGTGAAGCAACGGCCTTTGTATTGGGTTAAGTCAGCTATAAATTTTGAAGAGCATGAAGAGGCTCCGTTACTCGGACCAAGCAGTGCAGATGTTTTTATGGCACCAGAGGCTTATACTAACAAAAGCAAAGAAGACTAGCTGTATTTGTGAATGCAAATAAATAGACGGTTAGTATATTTTGAATAAATAACTTACTTTAAAAGTTTTTTGGAAAGGAAGCATATGAAGTCAAAATATAGTAAGGTTAAAATAACGGCATTAACATTAACTTTTGTGTGTGCCACAACAGCCATGGTTGGCGCAACAACATTACAATATGGTGATAAGGGCAAAAGTGTTACAGCGGTTCAACAACAACTAATTAAACACGGCTATAATGCTACAGATAAAAATGGTGTATATGGTAAGGAAACGAAGTGGGCAGTTCGTCTGTTCCAACAAGATCGTGGCCTTCCGGTGGATGGTATCGTAGGCCCTGCTACGTATAATGCATTGATGGGTGCTCCTCGTTCTACGAAGGCAGTATTGACCCAAAATGCAGCGACTAAAGCAGTAGCAACGAAATCCGCTTTTACAAACAGTAATGCGACATCCCGTCGTATCGCTGGTCATTCCATTAATGGCAAGAACGTTAAATTAAACAATATTACGAAAAATGAAACACCTAGCAGCATTCACGCAATCTTGGCAGAAGCTGACAAATACCGTGGCGTACCATATGTATTTGGCGGTACAACTCCAAGTGGCTTTGACTGCTCCGGTTATGTTAAATATGTATTTGAAAAACAAGGTATTTCTTTACCGCGTTTGGCAGATGAACAGTATAATGTAGGTGTTGAAGTTTCTCGTGCGAACTTGAAAGCAGGGGATTTGGTATTCTTCGAAACTTATGAACCAGGTCCATCTCACTCCGGTATTTATATTGGCGATGGCAAGTTCATCAGCGCCACTTCCAGTCGTGGTGTTGCAGTAGCAGACCTTGATACTGGCTATTGGGGTGAACGTTACATCGGCGCAAAACGCGTTGTACGCTAATTTAATAACTAGCTATAAAAGAGGCTATACGAATCAATTTTGTTTTGTTGATTTGTATAACCTCTTTTTATGTTCATTATTTATGATTTAACTAGCATTGATTAAATTTGATTTTTACTTTTATTTTAAAAAATATGGATTTAAAATTATATTTTTTGCGGTTTGCTTGAATTGGTGTGAAAGTGCGTAAATTCCGCATAATCTCAATGTTTTTAATAGATTTTATATCGTTTTTGAGTTATAATGAAGAGTAAATAATTTTAGGAGGAATATACACATGAAGGGTAATGAACTGCGTCAAGCATACTTGCAGTTTTTTGAAAGTAAAGGACATTTAAAATTAGATAGTTTTTCTCTTATACCAGAAAACGATCCGTCTTTGTTATTGATTGGGGCAGGTATGGCGCCATTGAAGCCGTTCTTTACAGGTAAGTTGGTACCTCCTTGTCATCGTATTACAACAAGCCAAAAGTGTATGCGTACCGGTGACCTTGAAAACGTAGGTCGTACGGCTCGTCACCATACATTCTTTGAAATGCTTGGTAACTTCTCCTTCGGTGATTACTTCAAAAAAGAAGCTATTCACTGGGCATGGGAGTTCTTAACTGAAGTTATTAAACTCGATAAAAATAGACTATATGTCACTGTATATCCAGATGACCAAGAAGCGTATGATACATGGCATAATGATTGTGGTGTAGAGGAAAGCCATATTACACGCCTTGAAGATAACTTCTGGGAAATTGGTGAAGGCCCATGTGGTCCTGACAGTGAAATTTTCTTCGACCAAGGTCCTGAACATGGTTGTGATGACCCTAATTGCGCACCAGGTTGTGACTGTGATCGCTATCTTGAAATCTGGAACTTAGTATTTACACAATTCAATAAAATGCCAGATGGGTCTTATGAACCATTACAACACAAAAATATTGATACAGGCGCCGGTCTTGAACGATTGGCTTCCGTATTACAAGGTTGTAAAACAAATTTTGAAACCGATTTGATTTTCCCAATTATTGAAGCCACTGCAAAACGGGCCGGTGTGAAATATAACGAAGATCCAAATACAGATGTTTCTTTGAAGGTTATTGCTGACCATGCTCGTGCTGTCACTGCATTGATCTCCGATGGCGTATTGCCATCCAACGAAGGTCGCGGCTACGTATTGCGTCGTATTTTACGCCGTGCTGTACGTCATGGCCGTTTGCTTGGTATTGAAGGTATCTTCCTAACACCACTTATTGATGTAGTCGTAGACATTCTTGGCCCTGGTATTAAATCCATCGCTGAAAAACAAGACTTCGTTAAGCGTGTTGTACAAAATGAAGAAGAACGCTTCAACCAAACATTGGAACAAGGTCTTGAGTTATTAAACTCCTTGATTGATACACTTGCAGCTGAAAAAGCAACTGTTGTTCCTGGTACAGAAGTATTTAAACTATATGATACATATGGATTCCCTTGGGAATTAACAGAGGAAATAGCTTCTGAACGCGGCTTTACAATCGACCATGAAGGTTTTGAAGCTGCTATGAAAGAACAACGCGAACGCGCTCGTGAAGCTCGTGTAAAAGAAGATGCGAAGGTAGCAACACCAGACATTACATTCTTGAAAGATGAAGAACTTGTTGAAGATGAAGCAGAAACTACATCCTCCGTATTGATGCTTGGTAAAGGTTCTGAACGCTTACAAACAGCAGCTGATGGCGATGAAATTACTGTTATCGTACGCACTACTCCTTTCCATGCGGAAGGGGGCGGTCAATTAGGTGATACAGGCTTTATCGTGGGCCCAATGGGTAAGGTAGAGGTTCATAATACAAAACGTTTACCAGAAGGCACTGTATACCATATCGGTACTGTTGTAGAAGGTTCTATTTCTGAAGGCGATGATGTAACACTTGAAGTAGATACAGCTCGTCGTGCAGCAATGGCTCGCAACCATACAGCAACACACTTGTTACATGCAGCATTGAAAAAGGTTCTTGGCGAGCATGTTAACCAAGCGGGTTCTCTAGTAACTCCTGATTACTTGCGTTTTGACTTCACTCATTTCTCCCCTGTAACACAAGAGGAACTTGATCAAATCGAAGTACTTGTAAATGAAGAAATTTTAAAAGCTACGGACCTAGCTATCGCTGAAATGTCAATGGACGAAGCAAAAGCGAAAGGTGCGATGGCACTCTTTGGAGATAAATATGGCGATGTAGTTCGCGTTGTAGAGGTTCCTGGCTTCTCCGTTGAATTATGTGGTGGCTCTCATGTAGGCAATACAGCTTTCATCAGTTCCTTCCGTTTAACATCTGAAGCTGGTATCGGTTCTGGTGTACGTCGTATTGAAGCGATTACAGGTCGTGCAGCTCTCGATGCAGCCAAACATGATCGTTTAACTATCGAACGCATGGCAGGGGAACTTAAAACTAAAGCTCCTCAAGTAGAAGAACGCTTACATCAAGTATTGGCAGAAGCAAAAGAAACTGCTAAGGAATTAGAACAAATTCGTAAAGAGGTTTCTGCTGCAGGTGCAGCTGATATCATTGCGGGTAAAGTCATGATAGGTGATGTAGAGTTTGTTGGCGCAGCTGTAAAAGCATCCTCTATTGATGAATTACGCGACTTAGCTGATATGGGACTTGATAAATTGAATGGATCTGGTGTGGTTCTTGTAGGCGCTGCTATGGGCGATGATAAGGTAAACTTTGTATGTAAAGTATCTAAAGATGTCGTTGCTAAAGGTGCAAAAGCAGGTAATATTGTTAAAGCAGCAGCTCAAGTAGCTGGAGGTAATGGCGGTGGCCGTCCGGATATGGCACAAGCAGGTGGCAAAGAGCCAGCTAAATTAATGGAAGCCTTAAAAGCTGGTGGTGAAGCCTTAAAATCTATGTTACAATAGGCATATAATTTTATAATTATACTTGTATCTGTTATAGAAATTTTTCATAATGCATAAAAAGTTACTGACTTTGTAGCTTTAATTCAAGTATAATAGTAGGTGAGATTTCACTTTTATGGTGAAATCTACCGATGTAATAAAAAGGAGGGATACGATGAACGTTTCAGATGAAACCATGTTATTCCGTAAAGTAGACGATGAACCGATGACCGCTGAAGAGGTGCTTACGCGTGTTTATCAATCTATTCAAGAAAAAGGTTACAATCCAATTAATCAAATCTTAGGGTATCTAATCTCTGGAGATCCTGCGTATATAACAAGTTATAATAATGCGCGTTCCGATATCCGCCGTTTAGAGCGTGATGACTTGATTGAAGAATTGTTGAAAGAATACGCAAAGGCTAAACAACTATAATGAGAATTATGTCATTAGATGTAGGCAGCCGTACTATTGGTATTGCCTGTAGCGATGCACTGCTCATGACTGCACAAGGTATTGAAACCATTCGTAGAACATCTCTAGAAAAAGACTTTAATCGCTTACAAGAACTCATTTCTGAATATGAAGTACATGAACTTGTGGTAGGTATGCCGAAAAATATGAATGGTACAAAAGGTGAACGGGCTGAAAAGACTGAAGAATTCGTTGCAAAAATGAAGGAAGTCATCGATTTACCTGTTACATATTGGGATGAGCGGTTATCTACTGTTATGGCTGAACGTCAACTCATCGCAGCTGACGTTAGCCGTAAAAAGCGTAAATCCGTTATCGATAAAATGGCAGCGGTTGTAATTTTGCAAGGATATCTAGATCGCTTGCAGTTTAATAAATAAGTATTTTTCCTTAAGGAGGGTTTCCAATGGTTGACCAAAATTTTGAAGGTGAAGTGTATTATTTGGAATTCGAAGACGAACATGGTAATAAACAATACTTCACAGAAGATGTTATCTTGAGCCATGAAGGTCAAGAGTATGCCGTTCTTGTACATGTACAAGATGAAGATGCCGACCATGAAGGTCAAGATGACACGTACATGATCTTGGCTCGCATCGAAACAAATGAAGAAGGCGTAGAAGAATACGTACCTTTGGATGAAGAAGATGAAAACTTTGAAACTCTAGTAAAACTGTATGAAGACATGGATGAAGACGAATAATCGTTTTTAGCATAAATTTAGCGTGTTGTCAGTGGACAATGCGCTATTTTTATTTTGTTATACATTATCATTGTTGTAAAAAGCAGAGACTTCATTCATGCTAAGGGCATAACAAATACATAAAATTAATATATTGCATAAAATGGAATAAGCGGAATCATTGCCCTTTTATATAGGGGAAATATAGAGTTTATGGTATAATGAATTGATATACTGTTATGTTACAGAAAGGAACTCAACAACGTGAGAAAAGCCTTAAGATATATTTTGATCCTAGTTATTGTAGGTATATTAATTATTGGTGGAGGCCTTGGTGCATTGTACTTTGTACCGAATACCTTTGCTCAAGATGATGGAACACAAGTAGTCGTTATTGAAAAAGGTCAAACGGGTACTGAAATTGCAGATATGCTTTTTGAAAGAGGGCTTATTCGCTCAACTCAGGGCTTTAAGCTCTGGTTATACTTGAGTGGCACCAATGATAAGCTTCAAACTGGTCATTATCAAATACCTAATAAGGTAACTGTGCGCGAACTCATTTCCTTATTACAAGAAGGTCATGTAGAATCTATTCGTATTACAATTCCTGAAGGATATACAGTTGGTGATATTGCTATCGTTCTTGAAAAGAATCAAATCATGAAGGCGAAGGACTTCTTAGCTGAAGCTAAGACCTATGTACCATACCCTTATATGAAAGGCACAAAACCTGCTACATATCCTGTAGAAGGCTTCTTGTTCCCAAGTACGTATGAAATCCCCGTAGGTGCTACGCCTCGTGATGTTATTCAAATGATGTCTGACGAAATGAATCGTTACCTTACACCAGCTGTGAAGAAACAAATTCAAGCTCAACATATGAGTATTCATGATTTTGTAACCTTGGCGTCTATCGTTGAACGAGAATCTTTATTTGATGCAGATCGTCCAACTATTGCAGGGGTATTCAAAAAGCGTCTAGCTCATGGTATTCCATTGCAATCTGATGCGACTATTTCCTATGTACTTGGCTATGCGAAAGAAAATGTAACGATTGGTGATACACAACTGCAAAGCCCATATAATACATATGTATCTAAAGGTTTACCACCAGGACCAATTGCAAATCCTGGTAAAAAAGCTCTAGATGCGGTATTACATTCTGAAAATACAGATTATTTATACTTCGTAGCAGATAAAGAGGGGCATAATCACTTCTCTAAATCTTACGAAGAACATTTAGCAGCGGTTAATAAAATTTATGGTGCTGACACAGTAAAAAATTCTTCTGCTAATACTGAAGTAGCTGCACAAGCTGGTCCTAACTATGACGTAGCAGTAGCGACTACAGAGCCTAATTATAATTATAGTTCTGCAGAAGCGGTGGAAGCAGATTCTCAATATGTTGACGTAGAACCTAGTTATAAATACACACCAACTACAGTTCCAGCAGCTGAGATTCCAGATCCGGTACCAGGTTCAACACAAAATCAATCATCGACGCAAGTCACGCCGGCTGCTCCATCCTATGGAAATAATACAAATAACAATACGTATGTACCAACGACGACACCTGTACCTGAATCGATGCAGAATGTTATTCCTAATGCACAACAAGTACCACAAATTCAGGTAGAACCTGCAAATCCTGCTGAACGCTCTACGTTGGTAGTTCCTAGTGGTACTAACAATAGATAATGTAGGAGATTTAATCTACTTTCATGACATTAAATGATATTTTAAATGAACAGCGTATTTACGCGATGATTAATGATGTGCCGATTTTACGAGAGTCTGAGGTTCATCTATTTGAAGAGTTAATAGGTTTATACCGGCCCACCTCTGTGTTAGAGGTGGGCACCGCCATTGGTTACTCCGCTTTGTTGATGGCTCCGCTACTCGACGAGGAAGAGGGGCATATTACATCCATTGAACTGGATGATGTGCGTCACGAAATGGCGAAATACTATATTAACCAATCCGATTATGCCGATAATATTACATTGCTGAAAGGCGATGCATCTCAAGTCTTAACGGAACTCACAGGCGAATATGATCTAGTGTTTTTAGATGGTCCAAAGGGGCAATATTTAAAACAACTTGAACTTATTTTGCCACATGTGAAAGAAGGGGGCGTCATTCTTGCAGATAATGTACTCTTTAGAGGCTATGTAAGGGGCGATAAGGAACCACCAAAACGGTTCAAAACCATCGTAAAACGGTTACAAGAATACTTAACATATGTTGAAAATAAAGAATTGTTTAACACTACCATTTACCCAATGGGTGATGGCATGAGTGTGAGTGTGTGGAAAGGGCACAACAAATAATGGCAGAACATTTTATGGAATTGCTTTGTCCTGCAGGTAATATGGACAAGCTTAAAATGGCTATCCGCTATGGTGCGGATGCCATATATTGCGCAGGCAAACGTTTTGGCTTGCGCGCAGGAAACTCTAATTTCTCCGATGAGGAATTAAAGGAAGCTGTAGAATTTGTACATGCACATGGCAAAAAGATTCATGTTACATGTAATATCATTCCTCATAATGAGGATTTTGAAGGTTTAGAGGATTATTTGAAATTCCTTGAAAGTATCGGTGTTGATGCTATCATCGTTGCCGATATGGGTATCTTTAGCCTTGCTAAGCGCGTAGCTCCAGGTTTAGAACTTCACGTAAGCACACAAGCTTCTACTACAAATTGGCATACAGTTCAAATGTGGAAAGAACTTGGTGCCACACGTGTTGTAGCGGCTCGCGAAGTATCCTTAGCAGACCTTAAAGAAATGAAGGATCATGTAGATATTGAAATTGAGTCCTTCGTACATGGCTCTATGTGTATTTCTTACTCTGGTCGCTGCTTATTGTCTAACTATATGACAGGTAATCGCGATGCGAACCGTGGTCAATGTTCTCAATCTTGTCGATGGAAATATTCTCTTGTGGAATCTAATCGACCTGGTGAATATTACCCAATCGAAGAAGATGAACATGGCACGTATATCTTTAACTCTAAAGACTTGTGTTTAATTCACCGCATTCCAGATCTATATGAAGCTGGTATTGATAGCCTTAAAATCGAAGGTCGCATGAAATCCGTTCACTACTGTGCCACAGTGGCAAAAGTATATCGCACAGCGATTGATACATACCTTAAAGAAGGTAAAGATTGGTACGTTCGTCCAGAATGGATTGCAGAATTAGAAAAGATTTCCCATCGCCCTTATACAGACGGCTTTGCTGAAGGTCGTCCTGATGAAACGGCGCAAAACTATGGTAAATCTACGAATACTCAAAGTCATGACTTCATCGGTTTAGTTATGAGCTACAACGAAGAAGAAAAATACGTTGATCTTGAACAACGTAATAACTTCAAGGTGGGCGATAAGGTAGAATTCTGTCAACCAAAAGGGGAACTCGTTGAAACTGTTATCGAAAAAATGACAGATGAAGATGGTAATCCTATCGATGTAGCACCGCATGCACAAATGAAAGTACGCATTTATATGGATACACCTCTTGAACCGTACTCCATGATGCGCCGTGAGTGCAAATCTAAAGAAGATGAATAGTTTATGAGCAGTACAGCCTTAGAGCCGAGTAAATCAATCGGTGCATTTCCAGATGTACCTGATTTAGCAATCTCTGGAGAAGAAGCGTATGTGTACTTTCACATTGATCCTAAGCATACGAATTTCATCAATCGCATCATTGAAGGCTATGAATATTTAGGTGTTATGACCTCTGTAGATGCGAGTGGGCGCTGCATGTTGCGTTGCACACCATCTACAAGGCCCTTGGCGCTTGAAGTATTAAGTAGCTTATCCGACTATGTCACTATAGAAGGTTAAGTATAATTTTGATTGTAAATCGTATGAGGGAATTTTATGACTATACTAGATTTACAATTACATCAAATGTATACAAATTATAGAGAAATGAGAGTATATCTATGAAACAATCTATTTTGAAACGCGCATTATTAACAGCTTGCCTTGGAGTATCGATGGCAGGTGTAGCTATGGCGGGTCCTGTTGGTCCTGTAATCATTCCTCAAGCAGGAGATGTGGTTGTTATCAACCACGGTCCTGATATGACTTTCACAGGGAATATCAATTTTGATGTGGAAAGCCAAACTAACAACAATTTACAAATTGGCTCTACTGTGATTCCTAATGTAGTATACGGTGCGGCATTCAATAAATCTGGCGCACAAGATACAATCATTCCAGCTCAAACGTATGTATATGTAGGCACAAAAGACGGGGCGAATGCTTTCACAGAAGCTAGCGATGCAGATAAAAAAGGTGCAAGCTGGAATGTGGAAACATTGAAGAAAACTAAATCTGGTGATGTACAATTGGCGAGTCGTGGCGTTCCTGAAAAACCATTGGCTAATCAAGTGGCGACCATTAAAGATTCCATTATGCTTAGCGCTGTAGACCTCAGTACAACAGAGGTGGGACGCAATAGCAAGGGCGTTTTATACATGACCGTTCCTAAGGAATTGAAATTGACTGCTGACACAGGTATTCCTGATGATGTACGCGAAACGATGCCAGCCATGTTCCGCGGCAAGATGGGTGATTCCCTCATGGTAAACCTCATGCCTCTAAATGAAGAAGAGAAGCAACAATTAGCGGCAAATCCTCATAATGCAAATGCAATCGTATTCAACCGTGGCATGAACATGGCAAAAATGATCGGTTCCTCTGCGCGTACAAGTAAGGTGTACACATACATGAAGGACCATTATTTGAACCTTGTTATCGTAGCGAAAGATTACGATGATAACGGTGCTCGCGGTAGCGGTGTTATGATGGTATCTAAACAAGATAACTCTAATGATGTACTTTTAACACTTTACAAAGGCCCAGACCTTTCCACTAGCAAATTGGAAAAAGTAATTGGTGCTATGCTGTCTACAAACTTCAAACGTTAATTTGTAAATAATGTATATAAAATGGCTCGAGATTCTGATATGTTCTGCCTTCACTGGTTGTCTAGTAAAGGGGGCCATATCATTCTCGGGCTGTTTTCTTTTAAAAATAAATGTATATAGGTAAAAATAAAGGTGAAGTTTATAGTATATTGCTCTAACAACAATTACAATTTATTGTTCTTATTAAATTTCCAGTTACACTGTATTGAATTTTTTAATTCTCTATGATACTATAATCTAGTAAAAGTGATGCAAAGGACATGATTCTTTTATCCCTGTGTACCAGAGAGAGGCAGATGCTGGAAATGCCTTACACATATATTTGAGTTACCCCCTTTAAACTGATTTGTCGAACCTAAGTAGGCAAGTACGGCCGCCACCGTTATCGGGCTTAATGAAGTGAATTAACTATACATATATATTCGTATAGGTAGTTAACTAGGGTGGAACCGCGAATGATCTTCGTCCCTTGTTTGTAGGGATAGAAGGTCTTTTTTTATTACCCAATTTCTTCAAGATATTTACTCACTGTATATGTATTGTGTGGTATGTGAGCATATTGGGGACAGTGAAAAATCAAAGCTATCCTAGTTTATAAATTGGAGGAAAGAAAAATGGCAGATGTAAAAATCATTTTACCTGATGGTAGTGCGAAGGAATACGCTGCTGGCACTACTCTTGGGGAAGCAGTAAAACAGCTATCTAACAGCTTGGCTAAAAAAGTGCTCGCTGCAAACGTAAATGGCGAATTAACAGACCTTCGCGAAGAACTTGTAGATGGCTCTGAAGTTGCGTTCTTAACATTCGAAGATGAAGGGGGCAAACATACTTTGCGTCACACAGCTTCTCATATCTTGGCACAAGCTGTTAAACGTTTATGGCCTGAAGCTAAATTGGCTATCGGTCCTGCTATCGATAAGGGTTTCTACTATGATATCGATATGGAACATATTTTGACTCCTGAAGATTTGGGTAAAATCGAAAAGGAAATGAGCCGTATTGTAAAAGAAAATTTACCGATTACTAAATCCGTTATGCCTCGTCAAGAAGCTATCGAATTCTTTAAAGCTAAAAATGAAGATTACAAGGTAGAATTGATTCAAGATCTTCCTGAAGATGCTGTAATCTCTTGCTACTCTCAAGGCGATTTCATCGATCTTTGTGCAGGACCTCACGTGGCATCTACTGGTAAGGTGAAAGCTTTCAAATTACAAAGCATTGCAGGTGCATACTGGCGTGGCGATGAAAAAAATAAAATGTTACAACGTATTTACGGTACAGCATTCGAGAAAAAAGAAGAACTGGATGCATACCTTCACATGCTTGAAGAAGCGGCTAAACGAGACCACCGTAAGCTTGGTAAAGAACTTGGCTTGTTTGTTATCAAAGAAGAAGGTCCTGGTTTCCCATTCTTCTTGCCAAAAGGCATGGCTCTTCGCAACGAATTAGAAAACTTCTGGCGCGAAGTTCACCATGAATTTGAATACGAAGAAATCCGTACACCAATCATCTTGAACAAACAATTGTGGGAAACATCTGGTCACTGGTTCCATTACCGTGAAAATATGTACACTACAATTATCGACGAAGAAGAATATGCAATTAAACCTATGAACTGCCCAGGCGGTATCTTGGTTTACCAAAACGAAATGCATTCTTACCGTGACTTCCCATTGCGTTACGCTGAACTTGGTCTAGTTCACCGTCATGAATTATCTGGTGCATTACACGGCTTGTTCCGGGTACGTGCTTTCACACAAGACGATGCTCACGTATTTATGTTGCCATCCCAAATGCAATCTGAGTTGATGAAAGTTATCGAATTATTCGACCGCATTTATAGTCAATTTGGCTTGAAATACCATGTGGAATTATCCACTAAACCAGACAATGCTATGGGGGATGATGCGATTTGGGAAGCCGCTACAGAAGCATTGCGTAATGCTATCGAAGCAAAAGGTATTCCATACGTAATTAACCCTGGTGATGGTGCATTTTACGGTCCTAAACTTGACTACCATATTGAAGACTCCTTGGGCCGTACATGGCAATGTGGTACTATCCAATTGGATATGAACTTGCCAGAACGTTTCCAAATTGAATATGTTGGCGAAGATGGTCAAAAACATCGCCCTATCATGATTCACCGTGCATGCTTCGGCTCCATGGAACGTTTTATCGGTATCTTAACTGAACACTATGCAGGTGCATTCCCAACATGGATGGCTCCTGTACAAGTTAAAATCTTGCCTATCTCTGAAAAACACGTTGAATATGCTAAGGACTTGGCAAAACAAATGCACCGCGACTATGTACGTGTGGAAGTAGACGATCGCAGCGAAAAAATCGGTTATAAAATCCGCCAAGCACAAATGGCAAAGGTTCCATACATGCTTGTTGTGGGTGATAAAGAGGTCGAAGAAGGCACAGTTAACGTTCGTAAACACGGTGGTGACGAATTGGGCTCCGTACCATTCGAAGAATTCTTCAATTCTATTAAAACTGAAATTAAAGAACGCAACTAATTATTTACCATCCCAGTAAGTATAATGTTATAAATCCCCCTCACATCTTGCACAATTTAAATTAGTCTGTATAATTTAATAGTGATGAAATTATAAGAGGGGGATTTTGTATTATATTCTCTTTAATTGTTACCTGTGAGTAGCGAAAGGAAATGACTATGAAAGAAGTAAATTCATACGGTTGGAAAGCTGTTATTGGTTCCTCTATTGGCTATGCCATGGATGGGTTTGATCTCTTGATTCTCGGCTTTATGTTGAGCTTAATTTCAGGGGACTTAGGTTTGACCACAGGTCAAGCAGGTTCCCTTGTGACTTGGACCTTGGTAGGTGCTGTAATTGGTGGTTTTATCTTTGGTACCTTGTCAGATAAGTTTGGTCGTGTTCGTGTGTTGACATGGACTATTGTATTATTTGCTGTATTCACTGGTCTATGTGCTTTTGCACAAGGGTATTGGGATCTTCTCATATATCGTACAATTGCCGGTATCGGTTTAGGCGGTGAATTCGGTATTGGTATGGCCTTAGCAGCCGAAGCATGGCCTGCACAACACCGTGCAAAAGCGACGAGCTATGTTGCTATCGGGTGGCAGTTAGGCGTATTGGCCGCAGCACTGTTAACGCCCGTATTACTCCCTTATATTGGCTGGCGTGGTATGTTCATGGTTGGCATTATTCCTGCCTTTGTAGCCTGGTTCTTTCGTGCGAAATTACATGAACCAGAAATCTTTGTTCAAAGTAAAGAAATTAAGGAACATTCCCATACGAACTCATTCAAGTTATTAGTAAAAGATGTAAGAACTACAAAGACCTCTATAGGTGTTGCTATTTTAACATCTGTTCAAAACTTTGGCTACTACGGTATTATGATTTGGTTGCCTAACTTCTTGAGTAAGCAATTAGGGTTTTCTCTTACAAAATCGGGTTTGTGGACTGCCGTAACTGTATGTGGTATGATGGTCGGCATTTGGTTATTCGGACGATTGGCTGATAAAATTGGTCGTAAACCGACATTTATTTTGTTCCAAGTATGTGCTGTGGCATCTATTTTGATTTACTCTCAACTATCTGATCCAACAGCTATGCTATTTGCTGGTGCTATATTAGGGGCCTCCGTAAATGGTATGATGGGTGGCTACGGTGCCTTAATGGCGGAAGCATATCCAACAAGTGCTCGTGCAACAGCTCAAAACGTATTATTTAACATTGGTCGTGCCGTAGGTGGCTTTAGTCCAATGGTAGTAGGCATGATCATCTCACTGTACTCCTACCAAGTGGCAATCGCTTTCCTCGCGATTATCTATGTAATCGATATTTTAGCAACAGTATTCTTAATTCCTGAACTAAAAGGTAAGGAACTAGAATAAATAAATATTTGTGAAAGCTTTACATTGAAAAGAACATAGACGTTTTATATTAAAAAGCATATAAAAATCAAGAGGCTCTGTCATAAGACAGAGCCTTTTATAGTATGTTTAATTTAAAATATTAGAATTATCTAGAGTATTTGGTCTATTTAGAATATTTAGACTTAAGCTATCCCAATCCAGTGCCAGTATGTAAGTGCAAATACGAGCATCATTACATATCCAATAATGGTTAATGGAATACCTGTAGTCATAAATGTTTTTACGTCGAATGTATCTGTACCGTAAGCCACCATGCCTTGTGGTGAGTTTACTGGTAATACTAAACCGAAGCAGATTGCATATTGCATGAGCATTGTTACGCCAAGTGGATTAAGTCCTTCTGCGGAATGTCCCATAACGATGGATATTACGATAGGAATCATGGCAGAGGAGAGGGCTGTGGCTGATGCAAATCCAAGGTGGATTAAAATCAAGAAGGCAGCCATAATAGCAATCAAAAGGAATACGCTTGCCGTTTCAAGGGAGAAGGCATTTACAAACACCTGTGCGAGCCAAGTAGCAGCTTTTGTTTTAAGTAATACGGAACCAAGTCCTATACCAGCTCCAAACATAACAATCGATCCCCAGTCGATATTTGGCTGTGCAAACTTCCAGTCCATAATACCAATTTTAGGAAAGAAGAATAAGGCAATTGCTATAATCGTAGTTGTTGTAGTATCGATAGAGTGTAGTTTACCTCCTGTGGACCACAATGCTAATAAACCAATGGAGATACATAATAGTTTCTTTTCATCAAATGTCATTGGACCGATTTCTTTACGCATTTTAGCGAGTTGTACATCACCGCCAACGAGCTCTTTAAATTCTGGTTTGATAAAAGCTTGCGTTACAAAGTAGGTAATGATAGCCATAATTATGGAGAACGGTGTAGCTGCTGTGAGCCAATCAATCCAACTTACAGATGTATTCATCTGTGCTTGCATAAACCCAACAGCTACGAGGTTTTGAGCGGCAGCTGTTTGAATCATAATATTCCAAAACGTATCTGCTTGTACGGCACCTACCATGAGTAGGGCTGCTACACGGCTTTTACGTTCAATACCTAAGTTTTCGACGATACCGATAATAATTGGAGCCAAACAAGCGATACGAGCCGTTGCACTCGGTACAAAGAAGGCTAGAATGAGACCTGTAATAATAACACCTAAATAAATGCGGCTAACCTTTGTACCTACACTAGATAATACGAGCATAGCAATGCGACGATCGAGACCTGTTTTACGCATGGCTACGGAAATAAACATAGCTGCACCTACAAGAATCATTGCAGGGGAAGAATAACCTGAAATAATCAGCTTTAAGGCATTGGCTGTGCCCATAGCTTTCGCTGGCGCTTCTGGATTTGGAGAGAAGCCTAGTAATAAGGCAGTGAGTGCCGTAATCATGGTCGCACTTACCGGATAGGATACAGCCGATGTCATCCACAAGATGATTGCAAAGGCGAGGACACCGATCATACGATGACCACCGGTAGATAATGTTTCTGGTGTAGGTAATAATAAAATGCTACCTAAAACAATAAAGGCAAGAATAAGACCTATATTTTGAATTGTTGTACGAGCCTTTTGAGGAGGCAAGCTAGTTGTTACACTCATGATAAAACCCCTTTCAGTTTGTGTAATACCTATTACTGTATAATACTTAGTTAGATAATGTTTAGTTAGATAATAATCAGTTAAATAATATCTAGTTAGATAATACATAGCTAGATAATACTCACTTAAATAATACCCAGTTAGATAATACCTTGCTAGGTAGAATATATTATATATATTATTGTATCGTATTTTTCTATAGAATTAATAATCATATTATAGAAATATTGTATACATAAAGGGGGATAGGTGTCAGTAAGTATGCCTATATACAGAACTTATAATCTCTGTTATACTAAAAGAGTTGTAATAATAAATTGCTGAGAGCAGCTTAAGATTGTTGTTGACTTTCACTATCTAATTTGTTATTATAATTAAGTAATTTATGAAGCAGAGGCCATCCGCCACTCACCTAATACCAAGAAGTATGAGGTTAATATAGAGAATTCTATTCGGATGGTGTTTGCCGTCCGTTTTTTTTATTCTCTTGGAGGTGAACGCTATTAGCAAGGATACACCACGCATTAATGAAGAGATTCGTGCTCGTGAACTTCGTGTCGTAGGTCCTGAAAACGAACAAATCGGTATTATGTCTGGCCGTGAGGCGTTGGCATTGGCTGAAGAACAGCATCTTGATCTTGTGGAAATTGCACCTAACGCTAAACCACCAGTAGCTCGCATTATGAACTACGGTAAATATCGTTATGAACAACAAAAACGCGAGAAAGAAGCGAAAAAGAAACAAAAAATCGTAACTTTGAAAGAAGTCAAATTACGTCCACATATTGAAGACCATGACTTTTACGTAAAAATGAAAAACGCATCCAAATTCTTGGCTGAAGGTAACAAAGTAAAAGTAACCATTATGTTCCGCGGTCGTGAACTTTCACATCCAGAACTAGGCATGGCAGTGTTGACACGTTTTGCTGAAGAACTCAAAGAAACGGCGTCTATTGAAAAAGCAGCTAAATTAGAAGGTCGTAACATGACCATGATTTTAGTAAGTAAATAAGGTATTGGGAGGATTATATTATGCCAAAAATTAAAACTCGTCGCGCAGCGGCTAAACGTTTCGCAGTAACTGGTACTGGTGAATTCAAGCGTGCGAAAGCTTTCAAAAGCCACATTCTTGAGAAAAAATCTCCAGCTCGTAAACGTAATTTACGTAAAGCTACATTGGTTGCAAAAGCTGACCACAAACGCGTAGCTAAATGCTTACCATACGCTTAATCGTTAACTATTAGATCGATACATCGTAATTTAGGAGGAATATACAATGGCAAGAGTGAAAAAGGGCGTTACAGCTCATGCACGTCATAAAAAGATTTTAAAATTAGCTAAAGGTTACCGCGGTACACGTTCCCGTTTGTTCAAAAAAGCTAACGAAACAGTAATGAAAGCGTTGTACTACGCTCGTCGTGACCGTCGTGCGAAAAAACGCGAATTCCGTCAATTGTGGATCGCTCGTATCAACGCAGCGGCTCGCATCAACGGTACAACTTACAGTCGTTTCATCGCTGGTTTAGCTAAAGCAGGCGTTGAAGTAAACCGTAAAATGTTGGCTGACTTGGCAGTTAACGATGCAGCAGCATTCGCTAAACTTGTTGAAGTAGCTAAAAACGCTTAATAGCATAATCATATACATTGAGGACTCTCTTTGGAGGGTCCTTTTTTATGTGGTGAAAGTAATAGATTATCAATAACTTTTATAATATGATATTCTATACATAGAATGTGTGTGATAAATATTAAAAGAGGGGAATTAAAATAATGAAAAAATTATTTTCTATGTTATTGTTAGTATGTATAGTAATACCATTACAGATCCAAGCTATATCGATGGAAGCAATTAAAAATGATAAGAACAATGTTCCTATTCTTACAGGAAAAAATGCTATTACGTATTTTGTAGATAAAAGTTCCATTAAAAGAGTAGAAGAGAATGAGTTTATTTATAAAGCACAGGCCGTTGTATATGAGGTTGAAAATAATAATAGTCGTAGAACTAACTCATATATTCACAAGGTTTTAGTTACTTATCGTTATGATATAAACCATTCTGTAGCCAGCGTATTACGTACTCCACAGTATGCACAAGACTATTCACTTCTCATATATGCTAAACAAGCTAGCTCTGGTATGAAATTAACAATAAATAGTGTGGAAGATTTTAATTATGAAGGTGTGGCTTTAGGGAATTTCGGTAATATTCCAGAACAATACGTTGATGTAGCTTTGCATGATCCTAAATATGTTGTAGGTAACTATATCTTTAAAGAAGCTTATGGTACAACTTTTGAAAATATGACTCTTCATAAGAAATAAGATAAATGAGTTTATGGAAGTAGCTAAAAACGCTTAATAGCATAATAATACAGATTAAGGACTCTCTTTGGAGGGTCCTTTTTGTATGGTGAAAGTATGATATAGCTACATTTATATTTTAGTGTAAAATACTAAATCGTTTTAGCTGTTTTATAAAGTGAAATAAACTATCAAAAAAGTAAAATATAAAAGAGGAGTTTTATTATAGCTTGTAGAACTAACATAGTAATAAACCTATTTAAGGTGCTTGTAAAAGGAGACATTATTATGGGAATCTTTAAAAAGCTATGTATGACCTCTATGTTAGGTGTTATGTTAACTGTACCAACGTATGCAACTGTTGTTACAGGCAGTCAATCAGATGTAAATTTAGATTTAAAGTATCCTTTAGTTTATACAGATCATGCTTATGCTCAAAGAGTTATTAATACAGATATTGCAAATTATGTACTCGAAGCAAAGGATATGTATTACAACCAACATATTTATCAAGTTTCTCAAAACTATAAGGTTACCTATGAGGATAGTCAAGTTGTTTCAATCCTACTAACTACCTATTATTACTACGCCGGAGCTGCTCATGGTATGTATAATACAAGAGGTCTTGTATATAATAAAGTAACAGGTCAAAGCATTCCATTATATAACTATATAAAAATTGCGAATGCAGCACAATTGGATAACGGCTTACGATCCCATGTATTAAGTTATTATACAGGTAATCATACAAAGAGCTATATTCCAAATGGATGGAGTGTAAAATATGTAACCGATAACTATTGCTTACGCGGTAAGGGGAACATTGATCTAGTTTACCAACCATATGAACTAGGACCGTACGCAGCTGGTAATACCTATATTGGTTTTACACCAAAAGCCATTGAATACTTTAACCGCATGAACTCCTAATACAAGTGTAGCTTTAAATTGTGTCTTATCAGTACATTGATGCATTAAATAGTATTCTTGTTATAAACTCTATAAAAGCCTATAGTACATATACAGTACTATAGGCTTTTAGTGTACTTATCATATTATCTTCTATATCCGCCGCATCCTCTTGTATTAGAGTTTGGACCGCAATAACTTTGGCTAGTATTGTTACAAACTGTATTGTTATTATTACAGTTGTATTGAGCGTTTGTATTACAATTGTATTGAGTATCTGCATTACATTTATACTGAGCATTGGTATTGCAATTTGCTTGTGATCCATTGCATACATAATCATAAGCAAATCCCGTAGATACAGCAGCAGTCACGGCTAAAAAGGTCATGACGAGCATACGTTTTGTAAATCTCATATGTATCATCTCCTTAATTCTATACTTATATTGTACTACTAAATGTCAACTAAAATATGATATTCTATACATATATACTATTTGAGAGACATTATGTGAAAGGATGAGAGTCTATTATGAAACGTATATTGATGGCTGCATTATGTTTAAGCTGTGTTACGTTAGGAAGTCATGCGATTGATATTAATATACCAGGTGCGGATCCTACAATATCAAAGGAGGCATATCAAAATTATCGCAAGACTGATTTAGATGTACATAAGATGGAACATGAGGTTGAAGCAGAGATAAAAGGTTATATGCCCAAAGCTGTGGTAGGTAATGGTGACATAGATTTAGATAAGGTAATTTATTCAAATCGTGAGTTAAACCATTCGTTAAATTTTTCTTCAACAGTATTTATTTTAAAGGAGGATGGGGCAAATATAAAATTTACTATGCCATATCCAAGTAGGTATGGTAATACTGAAAAAATTTCAGATGGCACCTCTGCTTTCAAACAGGCAATGATTATGAGTCCTAATGGGATTATGGCCTATGAATTACGACATCAACCAGCTGGAAATAATTGGGAAGATAGTAAGATTCCATATAACAAGTTGACTATTGATGATATGAAAGCTATTGCAGAGAAAACAGCTGGAGTGTATAAAGCGCCTAATCCTTCATTATATGCTGATAAATTTATGTATCCTACTATAGAAAAAGCTACATGGGATGTAACATATGCTAAGGGGACGCCGATGGTAGGGAGTATCAATTTTACAATGAAGGATACACCTACAATTTCCTATCATATCGGTTACAATTTGACACCTAAAAAACAGTTCAATTCATTGGAGAAACAAGGTGTAGATAAGACTAAAAAGATTATAATGTCACCTTTGGTAAACTATGTTCTACCATCTATTGAGCCAGCTAAGGATATCCTTTCTAAAAGTAAGACATTAAAAATTAATGATTTTACATTTTTAACACTAAAAACAAGTAAAATGGTACGGGTAGATAAAAGCGATTCGTATATGTACATACATGATAGCGATCATTATAAAGAGGGGATTATGGTGATGCCAATAGCAGATACTGATATGCAGCATCTAGAGAATATATTCCCAAAAGTTGTACGAAGTATCATTATGTCTGATAAATATTCAATGCGACAACCAATTCAATTTGCTACCGTATGGAATGATGCTATGCCATCTGTATACTTGCAAATTAAGCGCCCTAAAACAACTTTGTATATGTTAATATCTCATGACAAACAATTTGTATATACGCACTTTATTATATCTAATAATAGTAATCTATTGGTAAAAGACTATCGTGATATTGTGCAATATGTGGATACTAATAACAATAAGGACTACTATAATACATTCCAAAGTGGACTAGGGGCTAAGATGCCAAAAGAAATGGTTACTTATGATATTAAGAATACTAAGTAATCGTTATTTATGGGTTGAATAATAATTAAAAATGAGCCTGTAGCACTATACTATTATAGTGCTACAGGCTCATTTTACTATATCAAGTCTTTAAGACTCTATTTTGTTGTATTAGAACTCGTTTTATCGGCTGCTAGTGGTTGTTCTGCTAGAACAACTTGAGGTTCGTTGTAAGTATAGCTTAATTGATGATTATAGGCTAATTTAAAATAATTGGCTAATCCTTTATTTGTACAGTAGATGTAGCAACCTTTTTGGCCACGTGTCATTAATGTACGGTATGTATTTTTTACAATTTCATTTGCAATACGATGTCCTTCTTCAGGGTTTTCTTTTAAAAGTTTTTTGATACCTTTGATAGACTGATCTGTTTTAGCACGTTTATTAATATCTACGATGAGCTTTCCATTTTCATAACGTAGATCATCACCGATAATAACACCTACGTATTCAAATTCAAGGCCCTGAGTGGTATGAATGCATCCCGCTTCATTAATAGAATCTGGATCTATTGCATATGTGGTAGAATTCCCTAAGTTCCAACTGATTCCAAAATTATGTTCCGGTATTTGGATATCTTTTACAAGAGAAGTTGTTCGACCTTCTTTAGGCCAGTCCCAACAATAGCCTGCTAAAACTCGAGACTTATTGTTAATCTCATTTTTTGCTTTTATAGCAGAATACATAGCATTAGGATCATCAAAAATTTTAAAGTCATAATCACCTTCAAAACCATCATAGTTTGCTGTTTCTGCAATTTGAAGAACGTTGTCTAACCAAGCTAAATAGCCGTCAGAGCCATTACAACGGAACTGAGATTCTAGCGCGCCCTCATAAACAAGAGCTTTTTGTTCAGTACTAAACTTTAATATTTTATCGATAGTACCTGCATCTTTAAACGTAACACGTTGGTTTCGATCAATAAAGAAGACACTAAAGAGGGAGGCATTAATAATTTCTTTGATTTGGTCTTCCCCTTCATTTTGGTACATTCCAGATTTTTCACGTAATCTATGTGCTTCATCAACAATTGCAATTTGAAGTGCATTTTTAGAACGTGTATGGAATGTGCCACTACTTTGAAATAATGCTTTAATCTCTGTTTTCTTAAATCCTTTTTGTAACATGGTACTATATACATTTCGTGGTGCAGCATTAGATGTAACATATTGTGCCATATAGCCGTTATGGATACATTCAGCTAATAAGTTTATTGCTACAACACTTTTGCCAGTACCGGGACCGCCACGAACTATATATACCGTTTTTTGATTATTCTTAATAGCATCTAGGGCAGCTTTTTTTATACGTTCGAACTCAACCTTTTGGTCATCAATAAGAACAAATTCTTTATTGCCCTTCAACATACTTAGAATCGAATCCTGAAGCGCTTTAGATGGTCTGAGCTTACCATGCTCGATAGATTCCATGATATTTGTTGTGTCAGGTTTTGGGATATAGGTCTTGATAAAATTACGTAAGTTATTCATCTGGCCTAATGTAAACATAGGGGATATGTCTAATATAGCACTATAGATTGGATCTCGTAGCTCGGTTGAGATGCTTTCATCAAAGTTATGTAAAAATGCACATGGATGTAACTCAATAGGTCTCGTTTGTACATCTTCATTGAAGTTTTCAATGAGGCTACAGTAGGACCAGGCTTGGTAGGATGGGTGCGTGACCTCACGAAGACCACCACCGAGATAGGTAGATACAATATTATCCTTATCTTCTACTTTGAAAGCTTCGCCCCATTGTTTCAATTCAACAATAATAACGTGTTCTTTATTATTTTGATCAAGGCCGGTAATAATAAAATCGACACGCTTTTGGGTGTTTGGAACAATATATTCAATGGCAACCCCGGCTAAGTCCGGTATTGCTATATCACGCATGACATTAGCCATATAAGATAATGAAGTCTGCCATGAATGAATCTCAGATTCGCCTACGCGACGATATTTCTCTGTTAATGTTTGATGTAATTTTTTGACCAAGACACCTTGCTCGAAATCTTGGATGAAAGATTGTTTTGTGGAAGAGTAGATAATCATTTTGTAATCCTGACTTAAAAATGAAGGAATTTTCATGAAAGGTGTTGAATAATAATATTATAACATTCTAGTTTGAAAATTTAGAAAAAGGGAATTGTTTATTTAGTCTAGCTTTAAAATAGTAGTGTTTAGTTTTTAGGAGGAAATATGTGTATAGGTAAATTAGAATCTGTTGATGTACGTAAGTTATGGGTACATGAGCAATATGATTTTTCAGCTTGGCTTGCAAAAGAAGCAAATTTGTCGATTTTAGGTGAAACGTTAGGTATATCTTTTACTGATGTTGAAACGGAAAAGTTTGTTGGCTCATATCGGTGTGATATAGTTGCTAAAGATGATAATAATAAAGATAAAATTGTTATTATTGAAAATCAACTGGAACGTTCTGATCATGATCATTTAGGAAAAATTATTACATATGCGTCTGGTTTAGACGCTTCGACAATTATTTGGATTGTTACAAATGCACGAACTGAACATAAGAGTGCTATTGAGTGGTTAAATAATAATACGATAAGTAATATTACCTTTTTCTTAATTGAGTTAAAGGCTTATCGTATTGGTGATTCGTTACCAGCACCTAAGTTTGAAATTGCAGAGATGCCAAATGATTTTGTTAAGAATGCAAATACAAAGTCTGGTGATAAAATATTAAATCGTTCTAAGGCCGCACGATATGATTTTTGGACACGACTCATTGAATATAGTTCAAATAGTGTTGAGAGTATGCTCTCAATTTTAAAGAATAGAAAAGCCAATACAGATGATTGGATGTCTGTATCTATTGGGACAAGTAAAGCTCATTTAGAGATTAAGCTTAGTGATAAAGATCATTGTATTAGAATAGTTTTATATATTTCTGATGATAAAGAATTATATTATTTACTTGAAAATATGAAAGAGGATATTGAAAAAGATGCAGAACATCCATTGATATGGCGTAATTTTGATAGCTTAAAAAAATCAGAAATTATATTTGAGATACCTGGATTAAATTTTGATGATGATAGTAATTATGATGATTTAATGCGAGATACATTGGAGAATATAGTTCGACTAAAGGATATTTATATTAAATATCTAAAGAAAACTGGAAATTTATAGTTTTATAATTAGATAAAGTGAAATCTATAAATTATAATCGTTATTTAACTTAGAGGAGATAAGTATGAATAACATCTTTACTTTTGCCACAGGTGAATTATCTCAGGATGCTTTTATTTGTTGGTGTTTGAATTGGATTAATGAATCAGATGCTGTAACTACACATAGATATCGGCAGCTAGGCTTAGAACTACTAGCTAAATTAATTGATAATCTATCCAATATTGATGTGCTTTCAAAGGTAAACATTAAATCAATAGATAAAATAATCTTGGTACAGCAGGTTTTAAATATTGATGTACTAGCTATAATTCCTCAATATAAACTCGCCATTATCATAGAAGATAAAACAAGTACTAGTGAGCATGGGAATCAAATTAAATTTTATAGAGAGTCTCTTGAGGATGTTTTTAAAAATAAGAAACCTTGGAATGCCTATACTAAATTGGAAAAAGCTTTTAAGTTAGCAGACCTTAATATAGAGAATGCTGACTTAGCTAATTATCATATCCATACTGTATACTTTAAGACCGGTTATTATTTTGATTATGATTGGCAAGTAGCCCATAGCGAATCAGTACATAATTATATAACTGGGCCTATGTTTTGGGATATCCTAAAAAATTATGATGACTGTGAAAGTGATATTTTAAGAAGTTATTGTGAGCATTTAAAGAATCAACTAGATTGGTATCAAATTGTATCTAACATAAATGGACAATATGATGATGGATGTCACTATATAAAATGGGAACGTATCACGCAGCATGGATTATTGCAGATTATATTTGATAACGAAAATATAGATGGTTCCTGGTTATGGAAGGATATGAGTATCTATCCTAATCAATATAGTACTGGTACAAATCAGGGCGGTAGTCCATGGACTAATCGCCGTTTTTGGACTCGTTCTGAATCAGATGATATCTGGGCTACACCACCAAGAAACTTTAATCCCTGGTTGTTTTGGCGTGTAGATCATGACTCTAAAGGAGTGTACTTATCTCTGCGATATTATAATAATGATAGTACTGAGCAGGGAAAAGACTTGCGTAAAAGAATATATAAGCAACTTAATACTATGATTGATAAGACTATTATTGAGGAACTAGATCAATTAAATATAGTTTATAAAAACTGTATTACTCGACCTCAACATGGTAACTATTATGAAAATACGTTGATTCATATTATTATTGATTCAGTGTTAGTTTCTTGGGATGATAATAATGGAGAACCTTTTATAGGTTTAGTTAGAGCTATTGATAAAAAGCTTAAAGAGATAATTGTATCTTTTGATTGGAAAACCTTTAGGTTATAAAGTAAAACAAGAAAATAAATCCTTAGACTTCTTTCCTTGTCCAGATATGATATAATTTATATCCAAGTGAGGCATAACTGGTTCGGTCACCAGACTTCGCTTCTAGTATTTATAATTGAAAAAACGGTCTGACATCATGTCAGGCCGTTTCTTCATGTTTAAATGGAGTTATTAGTTGTGCAACTCTCGTTTTCCGTATAATTTCAGAACTATAGCAATAATTGTATTTAACACAAATAGAGCGGCAAAACATTCTAAAGCAGTAGCATAGCCATATCCTACTTCATGAAAGTATGATACGAGCATAGGGCCTGCAATGCCCGCCAATCCCCAAGCAGTTAGAATACGACCATGAATGGTAGAAAGTTGACGTATACCATAAAGGTCAGCTAGATATGCTGGCATACAGGAGAACCCGCCGCCATAGCATGTGATAATGAGAAGAATTAAAATTTGGAATGTTAGGGCGCTATTGGTCTGGGCGAGTAGATAGAATGCGACGATTTCTATCATAAAGAATAGTATGTAAGTTTGTGCTCGCCCAAGGTAATCGGAAATCGTAGACCATGCAATGCGCCCTCCACCATTGAAGATACCGATGATACCAACCAGTGATGCAGCTGCTGCAGGTGTCATACCAATGGCTTCTTGCGCCATAGGGGACGCTAAGGATAGTAGGCCTATACCACAGGTAATATTAATAAAGAATACCCACCAAAGGGCACCGAATTGCCAAGTTTTCATGGCATCATTGGCTAGCATGCCATGGGTATGAACGTACATGGTAGATCTATCCTTAGTAGTTCGAGTTGAGTGTTTTGGTTGAGGTGCTTTCAAATAGAGAGAAGAGGCGCCCATAATTACGAGATAGATTACACCGAGTATAATGAATGTATCCACCAATCCAACCTGAGCTACAAGGTATTGCATAAGAGGCCCTGCAATGAGAGAAGCAAACCCAAAACCCATAATAGCTAAACCAGTAGCAAATCCTGGGCGATTTGGAAAGTATTTCACGAGCGTAGAAACTGGTGTTATATAACCAATGCCTAGTCCAATGCCACCGATGATGCCGTAGAAGAGATAGAGTAAGGTAAGATTGTGTATGCTAAGTGCATAGGCCGTACCCAATAATCCGGTTACCCAGAATAACATAGCGAGAAGTCCACTTTTCTTGGGGCCAATTTTTTCTGCAAAGGAGCCAAGAAAGCCCGCAGATAGTCCGAGCATTAAAATGGCTAATGAGAATGTCCATGTTGTTTGCGATAAAGTAAAACCCATATCTGCCATAATAGGACGTGTGAGTACACTCCATGCATATACGCTACCAATGGATATGTGCAAACCAATGGCTGCTAATGCAATAAACCAACGATTTCTCATAAGAAAACTCCTTTCATATAGGTGAGATACTCAGATATAGATAAAGAAGCATTTGTTACGAGAAGGCAATAAAAAAGACCATCTGAACAAAAGCTTGCCCAGACGGTCGGCTATCACACGATGTGTGCTACTGTGCATGTAGTCAATTCTACGTATCCGTCAGCCCAGTAGGAATATATTACAAATATAGCAATTGAAAGGACATCTTGTCGGTGATCTAAGTCACTATCGTATGCATTATGATGATTTATAATTGAAAACAAGGAAAGAAATCTTTGGATTTCTTTCCTTGTTTAGATATGATATAATTTAAATCAAAGTGAGGCATAAATGGTTTGGTCGCCAGACTTCGCTTCTAGAATTTAATGTTGAAGAAACGGTCTGACTTCACAGTCGGGCCTTTTTTCATAGCCTAATTCTGTGAAAAGCTAACTTTTGCTAGATGTCAATTCATTTAGCTGCCATGATAATGGTCGCCACAAGTATGCCAAAGGAAATCATTAATGATAACACTTTGAATGTACTCATATTGATCACCGCCAATCTCTAGAAGATTAGCAAAGGCTGGACCCATTTAGAGGCCTCAAGTTCAATATAGTGTTGTGGATAATAAAAGTAAATAGATTAGAGGTTCCTAATAGTCACCTAGGTGACCAATAGGAACCTTTTTCGCTTTGTAATTATTATTATAGGATAGATAAATTATGTTACAATACAAATAAGATAATAGTTTTTAGGGAGAGGGAAACTCATATGAAACGTTATATTATGCTATTGACTTTAGGTTTATGTTTTGTAGCACCAATGCTTTCACAAGCAGTGGATATAAGACCTATCATACATGTTACGAATGTACATAATGGCCAATATGATGAAGAATTAGATGCTATTACAGCAACCAAGTTTTATGGACCGTATCAGTTCCGTGTATTGAAGGATGCTGTAGAGACTAAAGGGGAAACTAAAGATATAGATGGCAGAGCCTTTAGAACCTCTGATGGTGTCTTCATGCATGTGAAGGCTAGAACTATTGATAATACAAGTGCGACCTTAGATAATGAGATTGAAAAAATTGTTAAAGATAGAACGGTTCCTGAACCTACTGCAAAGATGGTATTGCCTATTAAGTATGATGTAACAGAGGTCGATAATGATGGTGTGCGTAGTTTACTAGCCGAATTTATGTATGGCTGGCCATTACATAATAGGACGGATATGGTATTAGTTACTGATTATGAAGATACTCGTTACTATTATAAGTTGCAGTTTTATAGAGACAAGCTACCAAATGGTGTTCGCATTGAGCAGTTGCGCCAGATGATTATGGATGCGCGGTTTAGTTATAAATAAGGTGTATTTGATCAGACGCCCATATTTGTTTATCCTAATGTATTTAGTCAGTCTGTAATATTTAGCTGAACGGGTATAGTAAAAGTAAATTAAAAAGAGGTTCCTATGAGTCAACTTGTGACCATTAGGAACCTCTTTTATTGTGCAAGAGTTTATATAGTTTTCAAACTATTATAATATGTTTTTACCTAAAGGAAATTATTATTTATTTAAGTTTCCAACAATGCTTACAATATCTTCTGCTTTGCGTGCAATATGTGTTACGCCTAGTTCTTGATGGAGAGATTCTTCTCTAAAGCCCCATGTAACACCAATGCAAAGTAGACCGGAGTTTTCTGCAGTAGCTACGTCAACTTCAGAGTCACCTACATAGATAGACTCTTCTGGGGGAGAGTTTAATTCCTTCAAGGCTTGTAACACCATGTCTGGAGCAGGTTTACGTTGTAATCCTGGTCTTTCACCGATGGCAACAGGTAAACGATCGCCAAAGTACTCTTTATTGAGCGGTGTTACACCTTCTTGGATTTTGTTGGATACGATGGCTAATTTATAACCTTGCTCACGCAATTCATCAAGCATATCTAGGATGCCTGGGTAGGGAGCTGTTGTGTCTTTTAAATGCTCACCATAGTAAGCTTTGAACTCCTCAATGTATGGCTCTAATTCATGATCAGCTACTGTACTTGGTAAACATTGACGCATCAAATAGGTTACTGCATTACCGAGTGCTGCTTTTACCTCTGCTAGCGATTTTTCAGGGAAGTTATGTGTACGTAGTACATGATTTACGGCGTTGGCTAAATCTGTAGCTGTATTGAGCAATGTGCCGTCGCAATCAAAAACGATGGTTGTATATTTCATAGGAGCCTCCAAATGTAATTATTAACTATTCTATTATATGACAGACGAAGAAAATTTTCATAAAAAATTGGACTATGTTACAATTAACGTACTATAGTTGGGAATTTTAAAATTGGAGAGATAAATGATTCGTAAAACAATAGTACTTTCAGTATATATCAGCTTAATTACTGGTTTAGTAGGGGCTGTTGATGTTAATATTCCCGGTGCTGATCATAGAATTCCTGTAAATGCTTATGAAAGTTATATACATAGTGATTCTTCAATTAAAAGCATACAAGAGGGAGCCTTGAGAGACTTTCAAAAGAATAAGCTGTATGATGAAACTAAGCAGCTATATATAGATAATGGTCTATCTGAAAAAGAGGCTGAAACAGTTATCCGAGAAAGCTATGTAGGACCTCTTAATATATATGAGGGACAAACAGAGATTATTGATCATAGTGGAAAAGGAATTCGTTTCCTTGTACCTTATATAAGTTATTATAAAGTGCAGAAAAATAATATAACTGATAAATATACAGCGTATGAACTTTTCTCACATGATATGACGATAGGCTTAATTGTTGAAAATAAACAGAATTGGCAAAGCTCTGACTACATGGGAAAGCCATTTAATTCGATCACGGAAGAGGATTTACGTAAAGATTATAAACGACCTACAAACATAAAAGAGTTTGAATCGATTTCTTATAAACCAGAAGATATTCACGGAGCGAGTTTTTCTTATGCTGGTTTAATGGATAGCTATTGGGATTCTTTGTATGGCAAAATTAAGAAAAATAATAAAGCTCAATTTTACTCTAATTTAAACTTTGCTTTTGATAATGATTCGACTATTCGATATCATGTAGGTATAACTGAAGCTAAGCGGGATATGGGGCAGGTAATTAGTCCCATACTGGTTAATTATGTGTTACCATCTATTAAACCTTTAACAGATAGCAATGTATATTCTCATACAACAAAAATAGATGGTGAAAATTTTATTTATCGTATTCTTAATGATGCAAAAGTTAGTGCTATTTTAGCAGATTTTAAAAGTGGTTTATTTTATAAAAGTCCTTCTGGTATAACACAAACTATCTTTATAGATTTCATAGCTAAGGAGCGGGGAACTGATTCTATTGCGCTAGCTAGCTTTATGGATGAGGTGATTATGAATGCAGTCCAATCGCCTGAAGACTTTGTCCATTTCTCTAAACGCATTGTATGGAATGATGGTGTACCAGGTTAGTGGAACAAGAGAAAGCTAATAAAGAGGGTATAATGGTATTTTATATTCAGGACGGAACGACAGCTTTAACTAGTATATTGAGTTATAATAGAAATATGTCTTATACTAAAGAACAACTTCGTAATATGATAACTGATGTTAAGTTAGTTACTATTCCTGAGAAATTCAAGGGCAATGTTGATCTTGCTAATATTGAAGATATAGTTAAAAAAGATTTGGAGAAGTAGAATGACTGAAATACAAGCTCTTTTATTGATAAAATCTATTCTCGAATCCGCAGATATTCACGGTATTGAACATATGTTAAGTGAAGATTGTGAGTATCTGTCTACAGGCCGTGGCATTATTGGACGAAACCGCAATGAAACCGTTGAGTTTTTGTCCTCTATGACTGAGTCCATCAAGGCTGATAATGTGCCTGTTACGTGCAAGGTGATGCATATTACCGATGTGTACGAGGAGGATGCGCTATTCCATGAGGGCCGTCACGGTTTAACCGTTTCCTATGAAAGTGGCGATAACTATGTGTACATGATTTTTGTAGATGTAAATGATGAAGGCCTTGTAGATCGTATCGTTTCAAGCCAAGAAAATTATAGTATTGAGTATGATGATCTTCGTTTTGGCGCTGATGAAAGCGAATATGCTTTTATTTCTGCACCAACCACTGTGAAAGACTGGATTACAGCCCTTAGTATGTGGTTAGAAACGGCAAATGTAGATATTGATGATTTCTATCAATATATAGATGAAGATACGCGTGTTGTATTCCAAAAGGGCGATGCTGAATCTATTACTCTTGAAAGCGGTCTTGATGTAGAGGATTACTTTGATCAATTAATGAACCAACACTTTGATGCGGTGCCTCATATCATTCGCGATGAAGAAGATGGTCTTATTTTAATCTATGGTCCTATGAGTGCTATTGCAACCCTCAATGAAGAAGGTGCATTAGCACTTATCAGTATCTATATCGACACACGCGATGAAGATGAAGCGACTGATGAGGTTGGTTATATCGAAGAGGACTTAACGAAGGAAACTATTATTGAAGAGGATTTATATTAGTCGATACTATTCATTTGATATATCTAATTTATTAGGATTAATAGATAAAATAAAAACTACCAGTTAACATATATCTTTTAAACAGACCTTCTACTATGGAAGGATAAGCCACTAGATATTATGAATAACTGGTAGTTTTTTGTATTATTTACATTTCGTTATGGTCTTTAATGAGCCCAGCTTTTTTCTTTTTCCAATAGGAGTAGTAGAATGGCAAGATTATGATACAGCCGCCTAGACCCCATAATAATTGGTTAGTTTGAGCTTGGGCAAGCATCCATAGGGATGTGCCGATAGCAATGACTGGGATTAAGTAGCCACCAGGGATTGTGTAGGAACGAGCTTTGTCTGCCCATTTACGACGGAAGATAATAACAGCCAAACAAGTTGGTAGGTATTGTGTAAAACGCGATACTGCGCTGATTGCTGCTAGTGTTGTAAAGGAACCGGACCATGCAAGTAATACACTGGCAATGGCAGTAACAATCGCTGCTACATATGGGGCATTGTAACGATTGCGTTTTGCTAAAGCACTTGGTAGCATACCATCTTCCGCCATGGATGTAGCTACACGAGGAGCATAGTAAGCTTCGGCAAAGTTGATACCACCCATAGAGATTAAGGTGCCTATTAATACGATATACATACCAATAGGTCCAACAATTACGTTGAATGCATCTTGTACTGGAGCCTTGGTATTTGCCAAGTCAGTACCGAGTACGCCAATAGATACGGCGAGGATTGCCATATATAGGACAGATACGAGAAGCATACACATAATAATAGCACGTGGTAAGTTCTTTTTAGGATTTTTCATATCCTCTGCAGCAATGGCAATAACTTCAAACCCTGTATAGGCAAAGAATAGAAGAACCGCAGCTTGAGCAAATGATCCATCTACATAGATGTCTTGAGGGAAGACTGGTGTAAAGTTAGCTCCATTTATAAAGAAAATACCAATTGCAATAAATAGGGCAAGAGGGACTAGCTTAGAAATAGTGATTAAGTTGTTAACGAATTTGGATACGTTAACACCAAATATATTTACAATGGTAAGACCTACAATTAAGATAAATGAAATGACATCCTTTGCAAAATCACCACTTAAAGCTGGTACTGCAGCACCTAATGCTGTAGCAAAGCCAACGGCCATAGCCGCCCAGGCAATAACGGTGACGATCCATTTTAGAACGCCTACTTCAAAGGCCCAGAAATCACCTAATGCATGTTTTGCATATAGATAAGGACCTCCATTACGTGTAAATAGGCTGGCTGCCTCTGCAAAGCAAAGGGCGATACAACCTGCGATAACGGCGTCAAATAACAGGACGCCTAAGCTAGCGGAACCAATTATAGAATATGCTTTGTTTGGTAGTAGGAAGATACCTGTTCCTACAATACCATTGATGCCTAGGAGTACAATACTCCAAAAGCCAAATTTTCCTGTTTCTTTCATGATACAATCTTCCTACTATTTAGTTACATTTTCTTGAGTTGCTTTTACGAATGCAGTAAATAAACGCTTTGCATTTTCGTCATTTGTAGACATCATTTCCGGGTGGAACTGACAGGCGACTAACCAAGGATAGGATGGATCCTCTAAACCTTCTACGGTACCATCCTTAGCTCTTGCTACAACCTGTAATCCTTTACCGACATTTTTAACTGTTTGGTGATGATGGGAGTTCGTAATCCAAGTATTGCAACCTATAGCACTAGCTAGTTTTGATTTGGAATCAATTTCTACCGTATGGGTGCCAAGAGAAGGTGTTTGATTCTGAGAGTGTTTTATTGTACAGTTTTGATCATATTTTAAGTCTTGTAATAAAGAACCACCACGATATACATTTAAGATTTGTAAGCCACGACAGATACAAAAGATGGGAATTTGTTTTTCTTCTGCTGCTTTGATTAAAGCAAAGTCGAATTGATCGCGCTCCGGAAATACATCACCAAGACCTTGCAAAGGTTCTTCTCCATAGTGGAGCGGGTATACATCATGGCCACCGGATAATAGTAAGCCGTCAAGCTTTGCTACCGTTTCGCGAGCTACATCAAGATTTTGGGTAAATGGAATTATAACAGGAATGCCGCCAGTCTCCTCAATAGAACGAGGATAGTCTTGGTTTACGTAAGAACGCAATAAATCTACGTAAGGACCACCATTATCTCGTAAGATATTGCCAGATATGCCAATAAATGGTTTCGTCATAATATCACCTCATATGTGTAAAAATCTGTACAACCTGATGTTAGTGTATCAGATTTTTATGGATAAAAACACTACTAATAGATATAATTATAAGCCTTATAATTGAGAAAATATGTTAAAGTTGATACATTTTACTATATTTTCTTTCAAGATATAGTTGTATAAGTTTATTGCGAAACATGATATGATAAACTACGAATGAACTGTACGGGAGGTTTACTATGGTTTTTCTAACATCTTTGCAAAGTATCATACCTATTGTGCTACTTATTTTGTTAGGATATATATTAAAAGGGCGGGGCATGTTTAACCCCACCTTTAGTGGTAATTTATCGCGATTTATCATGTCGGTTGCATTACCAGCGGGAGTATTTGTATCTGTATTACATCACCTACATACTTCAGATATATGGAATTTACGATATGGCATGTTAGTAGTTGTCCTAACATATGTTATTGCATATATCGTAGCGTTCATTATGATGAAAATGTTGAAAGTTCCTAAAGGACGACGTGGTATTTTCATCAATATGGTAGTAAATGATAACTGCTTGTTTATTGGGTTACCAGTGCAAATTGCACTCTTTGGGCAAGAGGCGCTGCCGTATTTTCTGTTATATTACATCGGTAACACTATTTCCGTATGGATGGTAGGGGTATTCCTTATAGAACTAGATCCACTGCCAAATTCTGAAGTAGATTTTAATAATCGCTCCCATAAGATTGATAGTATACATAATAGTTCAGTATCTACTGAAGGTAAAAGCAAGAAGCCTAAATTTGATTGGAAGAAGTTATTACCACCACCTTTGATAGGTTTTTTTGTGGCATTAATCTTCTTATTCTTTGAAATTCCTTTACTTCCAATTTTGCATACTACCTTGAATTACTTAGGCGATATGATAACCCCATTATCATTGATTTATATAGGTATTGTACTTCATGATGCGGGCTTAAAAAGCATGCGTTTAAATAAAGACTCCATCGGTGGGATTATAGGACGATTTGTCATTTCCCCGATTATCATGTTTTGTTTGATTACGGCTTTACAATATGGAGCAGGCATTGTTCTAGAACCAATTGCAATCATTACCTTTGTTGTACAATCAGCAGGACCTGTTATTGCAGTATTGCCAATTGTAGCGAATGAATCAAAAGCTGATTTGCCATTTGCTACAGGTTTAGTCATGATTAGTACCATACTATTCGTTGTAGTAATTCCAATCATAATGGAAATTTTAACAATGATAGGTATACAGGCTTAAAATAAGGAGAAGATTAAAATAAGTAAAAAAATAGGTTCCTAATGGTCATATAGGTGACTATTAGGAACCTATTTTTATGTAAGTATATACAGCTTATCTAAAGAATCTGCCCACTAGAGGCATGCTAGCACCATCGTTTTTATTGAGGCCTTTTAAAAGAACCATGATAATTACGTACAGTAGTAACCCTTCAATACCAGTGAGTATAAAGTTAGCCCACATTGGTAAGATATCTGTTAAATAGTGGTAACTCATGAAAATGAGTACGCCCATAACACCGGCACTGACCACGTTTTTCCAAAGAAGGGAAATATCAAGGAAGTAGCCTGTGTATTTTTTGATATAAATCAAGTTGAGTAATGCGGCAAAGCCTATATCAGCAACGGTTGCCCAGGCGGCACCGCCGATGCCTAGCCAAGGAATAGCAGTCAGTGTCCAGTTAAGGATAACCTTGATTATGAGGGAAATCCCCATATTTATGACTGGAATACGTGGCCTGTTGAGCCCTTGTAAGATACCTGTTGTTACTTGATGTACACCTAGGAAGAATATCGAGAACGCCGTGATTTGCGTTGCTAGTTCTGCCTTAGGCGCATTGTAAATCAGTGTAACGGTGGGGGCAGCCAGTACATACAATAGCACTGTAAATGGTACGGTTGCCATAAATGTTAGTCGCATAGAGCCTGCAGTGCGATCATAGATACCTTGATGATCGCGTTTTGCAAAGGCATGAGAGATAGCTGGTACAATGCTTGTTGCAAGGGCTGCGGTAATGATGGTAGCCAAGTTGATGAGTGGCACCGCCATCCCAGTAAGGTAACCGAAGAGCTCTGTTACTTCGTTCATCGGGAACCCCGCATCTAATAAGCGACGTGGTACGATGAGCAAATCGAGATTCGCCGTCAACGGTAGCATGATACTTGCTAAGGAAATGGGTATGGACAATGTTAAGAGTCGTGACAAAATTTCTTTAGCTGATTCACGGGGACCATCGTAGCTTTCACCAGTACTACTAGCCTTAGGTAATTTGTAGTAGTAATACAACAGCACAAGGAAGGCCCCAAAAGCACCTATACCTGCACCCAAACTAGCGCCACCTGCCGCGGCTGGTAAGCCATAAGGCAATAAAATAGCAGCAGCACCAAGCATAACGATAACCCGTAGTAATTGTTCTACAATTTGACTAATCGCCGTTGGCGTCATCATTTCATAGCCTTGGATATACCCGCGGAAACAGGAAATCCATGTTACAAAGAATACTGCCGGAGCGAGCGCGATGATAGAGTAGTAGGCACGGCTTTCAGCAATGAGACCACTAGAGATTAACCAATCTGCACCAAAGTACATGGCAAGACTGGCGATAAAACCAGTTATAGTCAACATTGTAAAAGAAATATTGAATACTCTCTTAGCACCACCAAAGTCGTGTAAGGCTAATCGTTCTGCCGTCAAAATAGAGATGGCAATCGGCACACCTGCGCTCGAAATTTGCAATAGTAACAAATAGATAGGAAAGGCCATCTGGTAGATACCGATGCCTTCACCACCCAAGATGCGGGATAGAAGAATCCAGTTAATACTACCGATGGCTTTCACTACGAAACCGGCAATTGTTAAAATTAAGGTTCCTTTTAAAAATCCACTAGCCATTGATTATAGTTTGTTAGAAGAACCTAATACATTTTTAATTTTGTGAGCTACCATGCCTTTAATAGCATCACGAGCAGGTCCTAAATATTTGCGTGGGTCAAACTCAGATGGGTTTTGAGCCAAGTATTCACGTACAGATGCAGTCATAGCAAGGCGAAGGTCTGTATCGATGTTGATTTTGCAAACCGCCATTTGAGCTGCTTTGCGAAGCATTTCTTCAGGTACGCCTTGTGCACCAGGGATGTTGCCACCGAATTCATTACATTTTGCTACGAATTCAGGCAATACGGAGGATGCCCCATGCAATACGATTGGGAAGTTAGGCAAGAATTCGCCCACTTTTTTCAAACGATCAAAATCGAGGTAAGGGTTGCCTTTGAACTTATATGCACCATGGCTAGTACCAATAGCGATTGCTAAGGAGTCTACACCTGTGAGATGGACAAACTCAGCAGCTTGTTCAGGATCAGTGAAGCGAGCATCTGCATCAGATACGTTTACATCATCTTCAACGCCTGCTAAACGGCCCAATTCTGCTTCTACTACAACGCCGTGAGCGTGAGCATATTCAACAACTTGTTTTGTGATTTTTACATTTTCATCGAAATCATGATGAGATGCATCAATCATAACAGATGTAAAACCACCATCTACACAGTCTTTACAAATTTCGAAGGAATCGCCGTGGTCAAGGTGAAGAGCGATTGGTAGATTGCTGTCTTCAAGAGCGGCTTCCACAAGTTTTACAAGGTAAATATGTTTAGCATATTTACGTGCGCCTGCAGATACTTGCAAGATAAGAGGAGATTGTTCCTCTTTTGCTGCATCTACAATACCTTGTACGATTTCCATGTTGTTTACATTGAAAGCGCCAACAGCGTATCCACCTTCATAGGCTTTTTTGAACATTTCTGTAGTAGTAACTAATGGCATGTTGTCCTCCTTGGCCATAGGGCCTGTTATATCATGTTATTAATACCGTGACTGCTAATATTTCTAGCTCGTAAGAACTAGATGCATTTCTGTCATTGCAATCATATATCAATTCAAGTTAAGTATATCAAGAAACACTATAAAGGGCCAATATTTTTTGTATAACTTATGCATAAATTTCGTCTAGTTTTGTGACCCATGTGGGCTATTTCTGTGTGTTAGCATTTATTATTGGTGTTATATCAGCTCAATCGTTCAGCAATACATTCATATCCTCTGGCATTTCTGCATGCAGTTCGAGCCATTCATTTGTTATGGGATGGTAAAAGCTAACTCGCGCTGCGTGCAGTGCTTGGCGTTGGATAGATTCTAGATGACCACCGTATAAGTCATCACCAGCTAGTGGATACCCTAGTTGAGATAAATGAACTCGGATCTGATGAGTACGTCCTGTGTGCAATAAGCATTGCACATGTGTAAAGTGATTATAGGCTATTAGAGAGCTGTCAGCTGGACAAATACTACTATTATTAACCGTATCTGCAGGGTTATTGTTCCTACAGCTAACTTTACTTATATTTTTACTAATTACTGCTATATCCGTACGAGCTGGCTTTCCTTGGCTTGTACAACAACGCTCAATGATACTGCCTGGTTTACGTCCTATAGGCCAGTTAATGCTTATAGGCACAGAAGGAAGATATCCTTCTACAATGGCGTCGTATATTTTGTAAAAATGGGTGTGTTTTTTATCAAAAGCATGTTGGACCACCGATGTTTTAGCAATGATGACAATACCTGAGGTATCCTTATCTAATCGGTGTACGGGATGGAAATCATAATGCTGATTTGTTTCTTGGTAGTAATGAAGTACACCATTTGCTAGCGTATGATCTCGTACGGTAGAAGTAGGGTGCATAAGAATACCAGCCGCCTTATTAATGACTAAAATATATTCGTCCTCATATATGATATCTAGTTCCATAGGGCTTAAACTAAACTCTTGCTCTGGTGTTAACTTCATAATGAGATGATCGCCACCGTGAATGAGCGTATTCCAGGTAGCAGGTTTACCATTAATTGTTATTATGCCATCACTTCGTAAACGTCGTCTCATGCGCTGGGAAATATGCTGTTGTTTTATAATATGATTTATAGATTGTGTGTGTACATCAGAATCTACAATTAAGTTGATTATTGTTGCTACTTTCATACGTATTATTATAACAAATAAAATAAAAATGAAGAATGTTTCATAATTCGTTGTTTTTATGAAGGTCCATATAGTATAATTTGAATTATTAAATTTTATACATTATTTATGTGTGAACTTTTTTTTACTGTAAAACTGTGTGTTTAGTTATAACAGTATATTTTATGAACTATATATGTATGTTAACGACTGTATGGTTATAGCTTATTCTATAAAAGGAGAGGTTTATGAATATTAACAAGAAATCTGTATTAGTCGCATGTGTGTTAGCGGCTATGTCTACAACAACTTTTGCGGCATCTACTACAACATCTACTAGTAGCACAACGGTAACAAACCACGATACACCAACATCTACTAGTACACGTGTAACTCGTGAGGAACATACAACGACTACATCAACTTCTACTGTTCGTACAGAGAGCTCTAGCTCCTCTAAAAGCACAAAAGCTAGCGTAGGCGTTATGACTCCTCAAAAAATTGAAGAGCGCAGTGCACTTTCTGGCTATATCGCAGCTGATGTGGCGAGCGCATTAAACCCTTATCGCAATGCTCCTAAATCTTTAAAATCTGGTAAAGGCACTACTTTCAAAAATGACGAAGTGCTTGAACATGGTGTATTGGCAGCTATGAAACAAGGTGGTAAATGGGGTGTTATCCGTCCAGATGGTACCGTTGCTATTGAGCCTAAATATAAAGAAATTAAAGATGTTGATTATAAAACGGGCAATGTGTTAGCTCAAGTAGATAAGAAAACAGACACTTGGGTTACCCCTAAGGGTGTAGAAATCTCTGAAGAGGAAGCTTTAAAAGAACGTGTAAAACAAGAAGCAACTCAAGAGTATGCAAGTGATTCTTATGTAGAGTTTAAAGAAAAAGGTAAATATGGTTTTAAAACTACTGATGATAAAGTAGTGATTGCTCCACAATTCCGTCAAATCGTGACTGGATTTAGCGAAGACCGTGCTTTTGTTAAAAATGCTAAAGGTAAAATCGTAGCGATTGATGGTACTGGTAAAGAATTATTTAATGCTCCATCTAAAGAGGTATATAGATACCGTAATGGTCTGGCTGAATACCGCCGCTCCGTGAGTGGCTTTAATTTAGGTGGCCTTGTAGGTGGCTTCATCGTGGGCGGTATCCTTGGAGGTGCGCTTTTAGGTGGTCAACATTATCACGTAGGTGGTTTTGCCTATGATGGTGCAAAACGTGGCTATATCGATCGTTCTGGTAATATCGTAATCGACAGCAAAAAAGATAAAGTATGGCCTATCACAGCTTATGGTACGGTAATTAAAGATGCTGGTAACTTATACTTTGTGAACCGTAAAGGTGAAGTTGTTATTCAACCAGGCGATTACGATGCAGGTGAAATGGATAAATTAAATGGTCTATTAGCGTTAAGAGACAATAAGACTGAGAAATGGGGCATTTTCGATGTATCAACAGGTAAGCAAGTAGTATCGTTCAAATATGATTCTATTTCCTTTGCAGGGACTGATCGTTTAGTGGTTGTGAAAGATCATGTTAAAAACCTTATCGATATGAATAGTGGTAAATCCTTGTATTCTGCTCAAACAGAAGCAACTATTGAACCGTTCAACAACGATACTGTAACATGGGTTCATACTGGTAAAGAGGGCTATACAATCATAGATAATAATGGTCATATTTTATTTAAAGATACAAACAAAATTATTGAAGACGCTAAGTCCTTTAACCATGGTTTCAGTTCTGTTAAGTCTAAAGGCAAATGGGGAATTATGAACTCCAAAGGCGAATGGCTTGTACAACCTACATATGATGCGGTAAACGTTTTATAATATAATGGGTTGTAGAATTCCTTTGAATTTGTATTGTCTTTAGTTTTGGCTTAATTAGTATTTTTAGTTATAGTTCTTAGCTATAAACTAAATACAACATAATAGCGTTATACAGAAACTAGCAATGTACATGTATTATGTATGTTGCTAGTTTTTTATATTATTGTCTTGTATATTGCGTTGCATAACCGTATTAGAGAACTTTCATTATACTTATAAAAGCTTCATTAATACATAGCTAACAATTATAATTAAGAAAATCGATTTACCTAGAAAATAAGCGTATTTTAAGGTATAATTATAGAGATGTATTCCGATTTGGTGTAGTTTTACACTTTCACTTGGAATATGAGGATGATGAAAGTAATGCTATGAACCTTATGCCCAATAGGTTCAGGTGTAGGAGGTATAAAATGGCTAAAGATTGTTCCTTTGACGTTGTGTCTGAAGTGGATATGCAGGAAGTAGATAATGCTGTAAACCAAGCAAAAAAAGAAATTGGTACGCGTTATGATTTCCGTGGCTCTAAAGCAGAAATTAGTCTTGAAGGCGACACTATCAAAATCATCGGTGATGATGAATATAAATTGAATGCCATTATCGATGTTTTAAAAGGCAAGATGGTTAAACGTAACGTAGCGATTAAAAATCTTGACTACGGTAAAGTTGAACCAGCAGCAGGTGCAACAGTTCGCCAAATCATTGCTATTAAAAAAGGTATTACTAAAGAAAATGCTAAAGAAGTAGTAAAAGCAATTAAAAACATGAAAATTAAGGTACAAGCATCTATCCAAGAGGATCAAGTGCGCGTATCTGGTAAGGATAAAGATGATTTGCAAGCAGTAATCCAAATGTTAAAACAATTGGATATCCCTGTAGAATTGCAATTCGTTAACTTCCGTTCTTAATACTATATGTCCATAGGATAGGGTTAGTTAGACTCGTTTGAGTCGCTAATACTATTAGTGTAGGAGGCCTTATGAGAGTGGAGGACATGAAGGGTGGATATACCACAGGTTCATGTGCTACGGCAGGTATGAAAGCTGGTTTATTGGCCCTCTTAGATAAGAATATTGTGGACCAAGTGGTTATTGAAAATCCTCAAGGGCAGTATATTGAGGTGCCTATTAAAGCGGTAGAGGTTATATCCGATACAGAGGCGAAGGTGACCGTTATGAAAGACGGGGGCGATGATCCTGATGTAACTCATGGCAATGATGTGGAAACGACAGTGTCCCTTGATGATACTGGTGAGCTACGATTCCGAGCAGGCTTTGGTGTAGGTACTGTAACGAAACCAGGTCTTGCTATGCCGCCAGGTGAACCGGCTATCAATCCAGGACCTCGGACGATGATGAACATCGTCTTTGAAGAGCTTTGTGTCCATGGTCAAGGTGTAACGGTAACCGTTAGTGTTCCTAATGGTAAGGTATTAGCGAAGAAAACCTTGAATCATACACTTGGTATCGAAGGTGGCATTTCCATTATTGGTACTACCGGTATTGTTAAGCCTATGAGTGAAGAAGGGTTTAAGAACTCGTTAGTGCCACAGTTGAAAGTTATGAAGGCTAACGGATGTGAAACAGCTGTTCTCGTACCGGGGCGTATCGGTCAAGATCTTGCAGAGCAAGTATTAGGTATTCATAAGAACCAAATGGCAGAAACGAGTAATTTTATCGGATTTATGCTTGAAAAGGCTGTACAGATTGGATTCAAGCGAATCTTAATCATCGGTCATATCGGTAAATTAATCAAACTAGCTAGCGGTAGCTTCCATACTCATAATCGCATGAGTGATGGACGTATGGAGAGCATCGTGGCCTATGCTGCCTTAGAAGGGGCATCGCAAGCAGTTTGTGAAGAGTTATTTAGTTGCCAAACTACAGAGTCTACATTCCCTATCTTAGAGCGAGAAGGCCTGACTGGTGTGTACCAACGTGTTGTAGATCGTGCATCTCTACGTAGTGAGCGTTATATAGCTAACGAAGCAGAGGTGGGTATCATCATTACGACCTTAAAAGGCGAGATTTTGGCAATGGATAAACATGCAAAAGAGATAGGAGAACTTGAACATTGGCACATACCTTGTATATCGTAGGCATTGGTCCGGGTAATCCTGATTATGTGGTGCCTAGAGGTCTTAATTTAATTAAACATGCTACAGTACTGGTAGGTAGTGAACGGTCCTTAGAGGACTTTCAAGAGCCTGGACAAATTACATATCCTGTAACGGGTAAACTTAGTTTACTAGCTGAACAAATTAAGCATGAGCTTAAGAGCCATGACGTGGTGGTTATGGTTAGTGGTGATACAGGCTATTATAGCTTGTTGCCCTATTTAAAGAAGAAATTCTCTGCTAATCCTATTGAGGTGGTACCAGGCATTAGTTCTATGACCTTTGCCTTTGCCCGTCTTAATGAGGTATGGCATGATGCGGACTTGATGAGTTTTCATGGGCGCCAACCGGCTCCAGAGAAACTCGTGTATGAAGCAGGTAAAAAGATGGGATTCTTGACGGATCCTGAATATAATCCAGCGCATATTGCGCGTATTTTAATAGATGCAGGTTGGCCAAAAGAAACGAGAGCTGCAGCCCTTGAGCGCTTGAGTTATGATGATGAAAAAATCGTAGACTCTACGCTAGAGGTATTAACTGAGCTCGAAGGCTTTGGTCATTCTGTAATGGTGGTACTAGGATGAGACATTTTTTCGGAATTCCTGATGAGGAGTTTATCCGCGGCGATGTGCCGATGACGAAGTGCGAAATTCGCAAAGCCGTTATGAATGAGGCACGCATCGAGGAGGATAGCATAGTCCTTGACGTAGGTGCTGGTACGGGCTCTATTTCTATTGAAGCAGCCTTGGCAGCTCCTAAAGGGCATGTATATGCAATTGAGCGCTTTGATAAAGGTATCGACCTTATCAATGAGAATATAAAGAAATTCAATGTAAATAATATGACCGTAATCAAATCCAAAGCTCCTGAAGGCATGGAAGAATTGCCAGAGCTTGATGCGGTTATCATCGGTGGTAGCGCTGGTGGCATGACAGGCATCATGGACGAAGCGCAACGTCTTTTAAAAGTAGGTGGCCGTCTAGTAGTAACTGCTGTAACGATGGAGACAGGTTATACAATCTTGAAAGAGTTGAAAGGTCGTCCTTTCACGTATGAAGGTTACCAAATGTCCATCAGCCGTTACCGCAAGGCTGGTCCCTATCATTTGTTAGACCCATTGAGTCCAATTTTCATTGTATCTGCAACGCGTATCGCAGAAGGAGAGTAATATGGTTGACGTACATATCGTAGGTGCAGGCCCTGGGGATCCTGAGTTAATTACTCGCAAAGGATATCGTTTAGTGCAAGAGGCAGACGTTGTTATTTACGCTGGCTCCTTGGTAAACCCTGCTATTTTAGAGGCTTGTAAACCAGGCTGTGAAATTCATAACAGTGCTACGATGAACCTTGATGAGGTTTTGGCTGTTATGAAAGCTGCCGTTGAGGCTGGTAAACGTGTAGTTCGCCTTCACACAGGTGACCCTGCTATTTACGGTGCTATTCAAGAGCAAATGGATGCATTGGCTGGCATGGGTATTTCTTATGAAGTCGTGCCGGGTGTAAGCTCTTTCCTTGCTACAGCAGCGGCTTTGAAACAAGAGTATACATTACCAAATGTATCTCAAACAGTTATTATTACGCGTATGGAAGGTCGTACACCGATGCCTCCAAAGGAAAAATTGCGCATGTTAGCATCTCATGAAGCGACAATGTGTATTTTCCTTAGCGTTCAAATGTTAGATAAGGTTGTAGCTGAACTCATCGAGGGTGGTTATGACAAAACAACTCCAGTGGCTATCGTGGTAAAAGCGTCCTGGCCAGACCAACGCATTATCCGTGGCACATTGGAAACCATTGCGGATATTGTAGCTAAAGAAGGCGTATTGCGCCAAGCTATGATTGTAGTAAGTCATGTATTAGATAGTGAATACGAATTATCTAAACTCTATGATAAAGGCTTTGCTCACATGTACCGCAGTGCTAAGGACTAGTAAGATGAAAGATCTAGAAACTGTTGTGCCTACGACGGGAGCTAAGAAGAATAGAACGGCTATTCTTTCTGTTTCCGAACGAGGAGCAAAGCTGGGGCAACGCATCAAGTCTTTGGTGGCACCTCATGCGGATTGCTTTGAAAAAGGAAACCGTCCTTCTGGTGGTGAGGCTATTTATTTTGATTCCCTCAAAAACCATATTGGACAGATTTTCAAGGATTACGACCAAGTATTATGTATTATGGCGCTTGGCATCGTAGTGCGCATGATTGCACCATATATTGAGCATAAATCCAAAGATCCCGCGGTAGTCGTAATGGACGAAGTGGGGCACCATGTAATCAGTTTATTATCTGGTCACCTTGGAGGCGCCAACGAATGGACGCAGTCCATTTCGCTGGCCATTGATGCGGACCCTGTGATTACGACGGCTACGGATGTAAACGGATTGCCAGCGCCTGACGTGTTGGCACGCCACGAGCATCTGTTGGTAGATGATTTTCAAACCTTAATCAATGTGAACTCTGCCATTGTTGGGGGCGAGCGGGTTGATTATTACATTGATGAGAGCTTATCTAATGCAGAGCATTTAAAAGAATCTGCGAAAGATCATATTGGTGAACATGGTAAGGTTCATGTTGTTTCGTTAGAGCAACTTGATTCTATGCCATGTAAGAATGAAAGCTCCGAAGAGGGATCATCTCGAGTTGTAATTACAGATAAAGTAATTGTTGAGTATGGACATCAATTGATTTTGCGTCCTCGTACGTATACGATGGGCATTGGCTGTCGCCGAGATACGCCAAAGGAATTGATTCTTGACGCCATACAACAATCACTAGCAGCGCATAAACTTTCACCTAAAAGCCTTGTAACGGCAGCATCGGTAATTGTTAAACAAGATGAAGTAGGCCTCTTGGAGGCTATGGAAATTATGGGGTGGCCTATCGTGTTCTATACACAGGACGAGATGGCACCACTTATTGAAGAAGAAAAATTAAAAGAATCTAATTTTGTAAAAGGAACTATAGGAGTAGGAAACGTATGCGAGACAACAGCATTACTAGCGGCCAAGAGCCGAACATTAATACAGCACAAAACAATTTATCCCAAAACAACGGTAGCCATTGCACAGGTAACATCAAAGTAATCGGCATAGGCCCTGGCGATGAAGAGTTTATGACACCGCAAGCACGCGAAGCCATCTTAGCGGCTGACCGCGTAGTAGGTTATTTGACTTATCTTGACTTGATCAAAGACCTCATTGAAGGTAAAGAAACTGTAGGTACTGCCATGATGCAAGAAGTCGATCGTTGCCAACAAGCCGTTGATTTAGCGGTAGAAGGCCATCAAGTAGTTGTAGTATCCTCTGGTGACTCTGGCGTGTACGGCATGGCAGGTCTTGTGTTGGAACTTGCTAATAAGGTACCAGCAGAAAAACGCCCTTCCGTAGATATCGTACCTGGCCTTAGTGCTGTAAATGTAGCAGCATCTGTATTGGGTGCACCTTTGATGCATGACTTTGCGGTCATTTCTCTTAGTGACTTGATGACTCCATGGGATTTAATTAAAAAACGCGCTGATCTTTGTGCACAAGGTGACATGGTTATCTCCTTGTACAATCCACGCAGTAAAAAACGTGTTACTCACTTAGATGAAGTTCGTGAAATCGTTCTTAAATACCGCGACCCAAAAACACCTGTTGGCATCGTGCAAAAAGCAGGACGCCCAGGTCAACATATGGTAATTTCTGACCTTGAAAACTTTACAAAAGAAGAAGTGGATATGCAAACACTTGTTATTATCGGTAATAGCCAAACCTATGTTGAAAATGGCCGCATGATTACACCTCGAGGCTACAAATTATGATTTGGGTCATCGCCGGTACCTTGGATGGTCGTACCTTAGCGGTAGATATTCAAGAACGGACAGGTGAAGAGGTTCTCGTTACTGTTGTGAGTCAGTATGGGGCAGAGCTTGCCGCCCATAAGGGAATTACTGTTCATACGGGCCGTCTTGACCAAGAGGCTATGCAGGATTTGATTAAGAAACATAATGTACGTTTATTAATCGATGCAAGTCATCCGTATGCTGCTATTGTTACAGCTACGGCTCAAGATGCAGCAAAAGCTGAAGGTATTCCTTTTGTTCGTTTTGAACGCAAAGAGGTACCATTACCAGACTATGATAAATTGCATATTGTAGTTGATGAGGTAGAAGCAGCTAATTTAGCTGGTAAACTGGCAAAGGAAAATAACAAACATGTGTATTTGACCACAGGTAGTAAGACAATGCACATCTTTGCTAAATCTGAGGCTTTACAAGA